>Ga0209639_1000892_pt1 | contig 35659 bp, 21 predicted proteins | sample EPASupsiteHSE605_FD_187268 | JGI IMG/M metagenome (GOLD analysis project Ga0209639, IMG submission 187268) | Bioremediated contaminated groundwater from EPA Superfund site, New Mexico - Sample HSE6-05 (SPAdes) (version 2) | ecosystem: Environmental > Aquatic > Deep subsurface > Groundwater >... | reverse complement strand
TTCAACACTTGGATAACTGATTCGATTATGAATCAGATCTAGAAACACTTCAAATGATTCTCTAGAATATGATGAATCAAAGTTAAAAACCATTCCACAACTATTCTTGTAGAATTCTCGAAAAACAACACTATGAAACAACAAACATCCAATATTCACTTCATACTTGTCTCCATTATAAATAACAATTCCATCTTTCTCTTGACAACAAAGACGAAAACGAAAACTATCAACAATCCCAAAATGCGATTCCCATTCTCTCAACAGATTTATCACTCCAATCTGATCATTTCTATCACTAGGAATACATCCTGACACAAGAAAATCAATGAAATGACAAAAAACATCAAAATCACACGAATCATTCAAAACAATCCGATCTTTTGTCGTATATTCATCTCTAAATCTCTTTAAACACGACAAAACACCCTTTTCAACATGCTTTGTTCTATCTTGACACTGAAACACAACTTCTGGCATCAACAAAAAAAATGTCACATTTATCTCAGACATGTTTGATTATTCTCATGAATTCTATATCTGGAGATAGTGTAATCAAACCTTCAGTCAAAAATTACTCAATGATTCACTTTATCTCTATCTTCTACAACTATGTTCCTAATTGAGGAGGAATAATTGACTCCTCATCTTTTTCTAGAAAAGTAAAAATCACTGAATAATGATTTCGAATTGTTTATTGATCGTGCTGTAATGTCACTTTTCTCCAATTCTCTTTCCACAGACTTTACAATGAATAGTATTACCCAAATCAAGCTTGTTCTTCTTGGTGATGAATCTGTCGGGAAAACGAGTTTATTGCAAAAATGGATACAGGGATCTTTTGATACAACAATTTCGCCAACTGTTGGTGGAGCCACGTCATCTCGACAAGATCAAGTGAACGGAGTCAAATATAGCTTCCAAATATGGGATACTGCAGGAGCTGAGAGATATAGAGCACTAACGCCGCTTTATTCACGAGATGCAGGTGCGGCAATGATTGTTTTTGATTTGACTCGGAAGAGCTCAATTGAAAACGTAAAATCATGGATAAATGTGCTTCAACAGCATGGATCTATCCCGTTTATTCTTGTTGGGAACAAAGAGGACTTATCTGACAAAGCTGTAATATCTCACGAAGACGCGACAGATTTGGCCTTTTCCGTCCAGTCTCAGTATTTTCCGACTAGTGCAAAACTTGGATCAGGAGTAGACCTCGCTTTTAGACAGCTTGAAGTCACTGCTGTTGAGTATTTCCTTAAATCCGGTACAGGAGGAACAGAGACCCTGAATGTACTTGGTGTACCTGATGCGCCAAAAAAAACTACCTGCTGTTAAAGACCTGACTTTTCTCCAAATTCCGTTTACATTTTTCCTAGTGTATATCAAAGTATGTAATTATAAGAATTGGCTCAGATTGAAATGGATGAGTTGATACAAGAAGGGACTTTAATAGATATAGCTTTATTTGATTCGGTGGCCTCCAAATTTAACGATTACGGGCCCGAAGGCGATGAATCTCGAGATATAATAACACAGATTATGCAGCGGGCTGATGCCTGGCTTCAATCCCATAAGATAATTAAGGAATCCCAGTCTGATCATTCGAAATTTCTTGCACTAAATATTTTTGCTAATGGTGCAGCGACGAAATGGGATCTTTTGTCCACTGAACAAAGAGATTATTTTCGAAGTTTTTTCTACAATCTGGTATTGGAGTTTAGTGTCGCTGACAAGCATCCTAGTTTGAGAAGTCTTGCTAATTCGGCGCTAATTGCTGTTATAAAGAATGAGTGGCCTTTTCAATGGCCAGAATTAACTCATAACATAATAGTTTCATCCAGGTCTAATGATCTGATCTGCATGAATAATTTATCGCTTTTGTCAAGCATTTCGGATGAAATTCACTCTGTTAAGGACCTGAATCTTACCTGCGAAAGGAGAATTGAATTAGAAACTGCCCTTGAAAAAGATTTCCAGCTTATTTTTAGTCATTTAGAGGATGTTATATCTCAAAGCCAAACTGATGAGATGAGGGCTCAAGCTTTGCTAACATTATCAAAATACCTTCAATGGGCCGATCTTAGAGTTATTGTTAACTCGCAACTATGCCAACAGATGGTGACAGAGTTGTTTCCTCTAGAAACTTATCGAATACCTGTTTTATCATGTTTTGCAGCAATAGCCAACCATGATGATTCAAAGGCTGATTCAACAATGTTTACTGTTTTTTCTTTGCTTGTGCAATGTTTGCAAGAAATATTGGCTACGCCTGAACATGTTCAGGCGGTATGTGATGACCCTGAACAAGCAAAATATATGGTTTATGCCCTGAACTCTTTTATTCTTCTTGATTCAGGAGGATTAATGCAGTCAAGCAATGAAACAATGCTCACACTTAATTGGCTTGCACAATTTACTGCTTTTTCGGATCAAGATTCGTTTTCTTATTGTATTGAAGCTTGGCATACTCTTTCCAGACAGTTTTTGTTTGAGAAACACAAATTAGCTCCTCCTTTTGATATATTAGAGCCTCTCCAAACCATATTATTTGAGAGGATGGTTCGTCCGCCTCAGTTTTGTATTGTAATAGTTGAAGATAGGATTGAATATGTTCCTGAAACCGAAACAATTGATTCTGAGCTATTTTTGCAGATTAGACAGACATTAGTGTTTTTGAGGCAATTGAGTGGTCTAAACAAAGTCGATTATCTTCTGGAAAGACTTACATGTCCATTTTCTTTGGATTTGCTCCCTTTTTATTATTCTGCTGGGGCAATATCTGGTACTGCTAAAAAGGAAAATGAGAATGAGTTTATAATTCCGATTTTTAATAATTTAATTAGCCAATTTAGTTTCGATAGCCCCACATTAGAATCAAATTTTATTGCCGCGTGTTTTATTTACCTTTGCAGTCAATATACCAGGGTTTTGTATCTTAATCCTGTTTTTTTGAAAGATTATGTCAACAAACTATTTGAAATGATTGGAGTGATGATACCACCCCTTCAAGCAATGGCAATATCTGTGCTTGAGAATATTGCAACAATATGCCATGAAAAAATACATCAAGTTAGGATGAATGGAACAACTTCATTATCTATGGCTTGGATTGAATTTATAAACTCTGTGGTAACAAGCATTCCTTCATCATCTATCCCCAAACTTTTTTCTGGAGCTATTGCATTGTTAAAATCTGGGATTTCTGAGAATACCAAAAATCAACTTTTGTCATCTCTATTTTCTTTACCTTATCAGACACTTGAATCAGCTGTGGTTTCTCTTCAATCTGGCTCTATAGATGACCACGAAACATCAGAGCGTTTGGTGTTATCCCTTGATGTTTTATCGAAAATTATTGCCTCATCAGGGGAATCTCTTCGAGAAGAGATTGAAAAGATTGTATTTAGCTGTTGTGATCTATTGAATCTATATACAAACGAATTAAAAAACAGACCTGATTCAAAATCCTTAGAGAATGTGAAATCTCATGTATTACTTGTGATTGAGTCATATTTTACCGCTTTTCCAAAGTCAGAACATACAACCAGCTTGGTAAATCACATTATTGAAGATTTCAAATCCTCTAATTCCGAAAGCTATCCCCCAGGCACATTGTCATGTTTGTCAGCCTTGTGTAATCAGCTTAAAGGGGAAGCAGAACAATACTTATCTCAGATAATTGATAGTATAGTTGTCCCAGTTTATGAATTGATTAATGCTTCGTATTCTGATTATCCAGATTTAAGAACAAACTATTTTTCACTGATGTCATCAATTTTGACGAAAGTTTATACAGAAATGCCTACATTCGATTCAAATTTGTTTTCCAAAATGATTAATAGTATGCTATGGGGACTGACTCATCCACAACATGACATAAGCTTGATATCTTTGGGATGTATATCTGAAATAGTTGAGACAATTGATAGAAATGAAGACGATAGCTTCAGAAGCGTATTTTATGAAACTTTTTATATCCAAATTCTGCTTGATTTATTCACAGTTCTTACAGATCCCACACACAAATTTGCATTCGGGCATTTGACTCATGTTCTTCATCACATGCTTCAATTAGCCCAAACAGGTCGAGTATCGATGTCTTATGACGACCCGCGAGAGTTTATATCTCAAAGTATCTCAGAGAAGCTTCAAGAGATCTTTCCTAATAGAGATCCTGTTGATCTCATTAACTTCGCTCAGACAATAGTTAATGATGTATCGAATTTAGGAAGATTGAGAGACTCACTATCCGACTTTTTGATTACCATGAAAAAGGCTTCACCTAAAGATAAAGACCTGTTTAAATTCCTCAAGAAAGAACAGGAAGATGCTGATAATGAGAAAATACCATGGCTTAACGGTCCTTCTGGGGTTTCAGAAACAGGAGAGCCTGTATTCTTTGACGAAGAATCCCAGTTAACAGAGTTTTAGTATCCAATTTTTGTTGAAAGTAAATATCTATATATTTCTTAAACTTGGTTTTAAGACAGGATCTATTCCAATCTGTCCCTTAAGTGAAAGGGTTTGTTATCATATTGAGGGATTTCATCATTGAAATTGGCTTAAACAGTTTTCAAATATGTTTTTCTTTTAAAAATATTAACGGTTTCTTCGTTTTATTTTTTTTAGTAGATGGGAGTCATTTCCAAAGCGGATTTCGATCGAAGTACTTTTTTTAGTTTATCAATGGGATATGGTATTCCTTTATTGCTAATTACCATTTTATGGTTTTTCTTATTAATTAAGTTTTTTGAATGGAGGCCTTTCTTGAACTCGAAGATGGCCATTTCTAACTATTTTAATGCTCCTCTTGATTCTGGAACCTTTAAGTTTTATCATATTACGTGGTGGGTAATATTTTCACTGCCATTTTTGATATCTTTGGTGTTTGGTATTCACACTGCAGTAGCGATTAAGCCAGCTTTGTTAGGAATTATCATATCTATGAGCATTCCGACGATTCTTTTGCTAATCACACTTTACATGAACTACCAAAAGAGTGGGTATTCTAGGCCCAGGTCACTACTATATACACTTGCTCTATGTCTATTCCTATTAATCGGGCTTACTTTAGCGGTTGTGTTTTTAATGAATCCACTTTCGTGGATGGGATGTGGATATGTTTTACTGTGGCCATCATTATTGGTTTTTGCAATTGCATTTGTTTCCAAACGTCGTCATATTGTTCCTGCAACAGAAATCTCTCAAGCAACTTTTAATGATGATTATCGCTCAATTATTTTAAATTATGTTAGAGGGGATGGGAAAATCTCTAATACATGGATAGCAATCGTTCTTTTTTCATCTCTGGTTTTCCATGGGCTATTTGTATCATTGTTTTATAACAGCGAAGATCATAAAGCAACTGTTTCTACAGCCTCTGCTTCATTTATTGTAGATATAGTTTTAATTCTTCTTCATGTTTTTAGTGCAGCTGATATGTATTTCTTTTACATGCTAATGTTTGCCTATGCATTAAAAGTTTTTGCCGTATCATTCTCTAGAAGGTTCTGGTTTATTGGTCATGGTATTATTTATATGATTACTTCAACATTTTTATTATATAAAGCAATATCAGATTATTATTTATATAGTCAAAATAGGCCTGATCAAGTGCAAAACCAAGAAGATTTAACTAATGAAGAGGCAATTTCTAAAATTTGTTCCGATAAGAAAACTGTTAATGCTAATGAATATATAATATCGGGTGTTTGCTGGTTCCTTCTCACTTTATTGATTCTGATTGAGCTTTGGTTTAACTGGAATACTAACTTTGAGTCTGTTTTTATTAAACAGAGAGATATCGTTATTGCCACCATGGTGTTTTCTATAGTTTTTGCTTTGGCATTTGCAGGCCTGGTTATTATTCACAGGAATAAGGGTGTATTCACCACTAATTCTACCACTATGATATCATTAAGTTTGATATTAATGCTTATATTCTCTATTATGTTTTATTCATTCTCTTTGGTTCCTTCTTTCCAATATACTGCATTTTTAGTATTTGCAGTTTTTATTCTTATCATGATAATATCAATAATTAAATATAATAATCCTCAATATCAGATTATGGCATCGATTAAATCTTATTTTGATAAAACTTCAGATACAAACCAAAAGATATTGTTTTATTCTGTTTTACTTTTAGTAATACTTTCCTTGGTTTTATTAGGTATTTCTTTTGTTAAAAATGTTGGTTTTGCAGGTGTTGTTTTTATTGTGTTTTCTAGTGGAATTACTTGTTTTGTTTTGTTTTGCAAAAGATTTATGAAAGATGATTTTGCTTTTTCAACCAAGGAGGTGATATATCTGTCAATTAGCGGAGGTGTTTTTGCGATCACTACGTTTGCAGTTTACTCTGTAATGGGATGGACTGTTGCTTTCTTCTTTTTTTCGATTGTAATGCAGATCATCGTATTAGTTTTGGCTATCTTAAAAATACGAAATAATCATTGGCAGTTTAAGAATGAACACTATTATTTAATATCTGCGACATCGATTTCTTTAATTATAATGGCTTTGATAAGCATGGTAATGGATTCAAATGGGTATGTCCATTCAATTTTGGCATTCATATATTTCTTAATTTTTGTCGTAACGACAGTGTATTACCTCTATCAGCGCAATGAACAAAAGATAACATTGATATCTTATGTATTATCATTATCTTTAGCTTTAGCTTTCATTGTTTTGATTATATACTTGATTGCTGCACTTAAAAGCACTTTTATAATTGTTACAATTCTATTTGGTGTTTCATTCGTAATGTGCATATTTGGAGTCATAACAATTATTGGTACTTCAAGTTCAACTGATGTTGTTGTTTTTTCTGACATCATGTTCCCAGTATTAAGATTTACGAGCGGTAAGTTGAGTGAGATAAAATTATTTACATACTTTTTCTTTGGTTCATTTGTCTCACTTTGGATTTGGGGGTTAGCAGGATCTGTTTTCTTTATTTATTACCAGTTTGGTTGTTTGTCACTGTCGCTTTCGATTGCTGGACTCGGGTTTATTGGGTTGTCTCTGATTTACCATTTTGACGACAAAACCATGAATGCTTTGGACTATGCACCAAGAGTGGCTTTTCAGCGAGCTTATGAAGTGGCTAGTTCTGGTGGTGAAGGAGTAGTATGTTACTCCCAAGTCGAAGATTTTAGTGTATTTACTGATATAACTGAATTTCGAAAACAAGTTACTCAAGATTATTCTGCTCGCTTTTATTTATTTGAATTCACACAAACTTTGAAAGCGCAACTATACATAACATTTGAAGTGGAATTTGATCATGCCCGAACATATTTATATGAGAAATTTAAAGATAAGTACCCATCTGCAATTGTATTAAAGAGAGAAGGGAATTGGATGCCTTGGGAAAGAAAACAACTCTTACAACTCTATATTAAATTCAAAGAAACTGATCCAGATGAGGTTGCAAACAAAGAATATTTAGAGTTCATTAGGAAGCAAGAAGAAGAAAGACAGAAAAATCTTAATGGTCAGATTGATATGCCAATCAATAATGACCCAACAAAGATTCAAGAAGATGTCGAAGATGAGGAAGAAAGGAGAAGAAAGCAAGAAGAACTGTTGAGACTCCAAGAAATCGAAAGACAAAGAAGAGAAGAAGCAGAAAGGGAAAGAATTGAGGCCGAAAATAGAATCAAACAAATAGAAGAAGAAAGAATAAGGAGAATGGAGGAAGAAAGGATTAGGAGAGAAGAAGAAGAAAGAATAAGACTCGAATCAGAGAGAAGGCAGCAAGAAGAATTAGAGAGGAGGAGGAGAGAAGAAGAAGAACAAAAAAGGCTTCTTGAAGAAGAAAAACTAAGACTTGAAGCACTTGAAAGAAAGAGAATTGAAGAAGCAAGAATTCAAAGAGAATTAGAAGAGAAGAGGTTAAGAGAAGAAGAAGAAAGGAGACTAAATGAAGAGGCTAGAAGGAGGAGAGAAGAAGAAGAGAACCAAGAGAGAATACAAAGGGAAGAAGAAGAAAGAAAGAAACAAGTTGAAATTGCCCGAAAGAAGAGAGAAGAGGAAGAAAGAAGAAGAAGAGAAGAGGAAGAAAAAAGACTAAAAGCAGAAGAAGCAAGGAGAAAACAAGAACAAGAACAGAGGATTAGAGAAGAAGCAGAAAGAAAGAGAAGAGAAGAGGAAGAAAGAAAACGCCAACAAGATGAAGAAAGGAGACGAAAAGAAGAAGAAAGAAGATTGAAATTAGAAGAAGAAGACAGAAAGAGAAAAGAAGAAGAATTGCGTATTCAAAATGAAATGAGAATTAAGGAAGAAGCTGAAAGGAAAAAGAAAGAAGCTGAAGAAGAGCTCAGGAAGCACCAAGAAGAGGAAGAAAGAAGGAAACACCAAGATGAAAATAGAAGCCGGTGTGCTCTAGAATTAGAAGAGATTCGTGCTTTGCCTACATCACCATACTCGACTCAAGTAATCAACTGTCTTACAAAGAATTCTCAATTCAATGATGGCGATTTTCATCCACATAAAAAGATTAGAGAAGGATCTGAGATTAAGTTTACTGATACAAAATGGAACCGTGTCGAGACTATCCAAAAGACCATGTTGGAAGATATCGCTCCTGAAAAAACTCTTCAAGGAGCTATTGGAGATTGTTACTTAATTGCAGCAATGGTATCTTTGTCAAAGGATCCTGATGCGATTTGGAACATGTTTGAACAGCCAATTATCCACTCAGCAGGTATATCATGTGTGAAATTCTACTTGAATGGACAAATAACAAAAGTGTATGTAGATACACTGGTTCCCTGCTATTCATATGATAAGATACCAATTTATTGTCATTTTCTAGATGAAACATGTCCTTATTGGCCAGCAATAGTTGAAAAGGCTTGGGCTAAACTAAACGGTAGCTATACTGCCATTATTGGGGGTCACAGTACAATAGCTTTTTATAGACTTACTGGGTGTTTCCCAATATTAATGGGACTTGAAGATCCTGATACTCTTGAAAAAATTAAGAATGGTCAATTATGGAAACAAATATTTGATTGGAACAAGAATGGTAACTATTTGTGCGCCGGATCTAAGAATGGGTCTGATACAGAAAAGAATGCTAAATCCATAGTTTTAGGACATGCTTACTCAATATTAGATGTAATCGATTATAATAATGTACACTTACTAAAAATCAGGAATACCTGGGGAGAAACAGAATGGACTGGGGATTGGTCTGACAATTCACCTAAATGGACACCTCAAGCTAAAACAGCCCTTGGGTGGAATAAGAAAGATGATGGAGTATTTTTCATGACATTTAAAGACTTCACAATGAACTTTGATACAATATATGCGGGAATTAAACTTACTGGTTGGAATAAGTATACTATCACTACTACTTTCAAGTCTGGACAGAATGTAAACTGCGGAGTTTCACAAACAGCAGAAAGGCTCCCACAATGGAGAATTGAGTTTTCTGGTCCAACTCAAATGAAAGGCATTGCTGAGAGATCAGCCTGCTCTTCTGGACACTCAATTGCAATGAAACAAACTGATACCAAGTATGATTTCTTGTATGTTGGAGATTTGTTCTTTAGAACCAGCTTCATTTTGAATACCACTATTGATTCATGGGAGTGGAATATTACCGAAAAGACCAACATGCCTTGGTCTTTCTGCCCTTATAGGAGGCCTGCAAGCGATAATGTTACATTCTATCTCCAGATATACACAGATAAGCCAATCACAATAACCCCACTTTAATTTCTGCTTCCACATACGTTTAATAAATGGATAAAACAACACATTTTCACAGATACGATCACAAAATTGGGTATAATGTTCAGGTATTAAACTTGTTTTGTGACCCCGGAGAGTATAGAGTTTGCAACTTCGGTTCTGTTGAAGAATTAAGATTCAACAACGGTTTTAAGGGCCAAATCATTTTAACCAATATCCGAATAATATGGTTGGATCCTATTAACCAATCAATGAATTTATATATTGGTTTTAATTCGATCAAATCTGTGTCGAAGAGTGATTTCTCAAAGAAAAGGGAAAAAATAACAATAATGGCTTACAGAAAGACCAAATCGTTTGAATTTCACTTTATGATTAAGAAAAAAAGCGAATCATTGTATGATACAATTAACAAACTTATATCTAACTATAGAGATTCATTCTATTTGAGAGAATATAAGCTTAGATCAAGCGTATTTAAAGATGAGAATCTTATTTTGTTGAAAAATGAAAGTGTAATACATTCTTTTAATGGTGTTTCCACAATATCTGGTAATTCATCAAAGACAGGACGGCTCATTCTCACTAATTATCGCTTTGTTTGGACATCAACTGTTGTTAATAGCTTTAATGTTTCCATTCCGTTCTGGGCAATCCCACCAATATCCATTCAAGATCACCCTAGATTCGAACATTGCTTTTATGTTCTTATATCCATATCAAAAAGGAATTTTATGTATGGTTTCACTGCATATCCTTCTGATTCTCTTATAAAAATTGTTGACTCTGTAGAGAGGCTTCGCTTATCTTCATCTAATTCTCCTATGATCACATACCCTATATCAATTCATGGCGAATCCCAAAAAGAACCACCAATTTATCAAATTATAAGTGATGATAGTCAAGAAACTCCTTCAGATCTGTTTTTGTCATTGTGTGTTCATTCACCATCAAGTGATCAGATAATCTATGATTCCACTCTAGGATTATCAATAGAAGAAACATCATCGATGACACCATTATATCATATACTGAGCAAGATTAGTAATACTTCCAAGCTCTCTTTGGCTGAGAGCACTTTGTTATATTAAATTCTCTATCTAGTTTTTTCAAGACTGTTACAAAATAACTATCATAGCATCTTTCCCAAAACCAATGACCAAATCCCATTGACATTACAATGAGTAATCATTGCATGTCACATATTTTATGAGACTTGGGTTCTTCACTATATCCAACAATAGAGTATCTATTCTGTTAGAAGATTTCATCAAATAGAAACACTATTAGGTTCAGTTCAAAAATGAATCGGGATTACATCACTTTTTATTGATGAAAGAGGAGATCGAATTTGAGAGTTTTCTCTTCAATGATCAATCAGAAGGAGAATATACAAGATGTGATACTGAATTCATGATAGAAAGAATAGTTAATTTGCCTTATTACAGACCTTTTATGGTTGAAAAAGCAGTAAGTCTTTGTGGAAAGATATTTAAAGAATGGGGTTTGAAAACACAACTATTAGAGAAATCTTATATCTGCCCAATATTATTTTATAGATTATATAAAACATCCATTTTAGGATTAGATGAGATACTATCATTTTTGCAAACCCAAAATTGTTATTTGGTGTATTATTATTTTTGGAGGGAGATAAAGGATTTTGTTTCCTTTATTCAAGGTAAGCATAGACCATATAATTTGGATATCCCAATTATTGAAAACAATGATGAAATTGATCAATACATTAATTATGGATTTCTTCAATCAAGCATAGAGTACTGTTTGAAATATGATGATATTGAATCTTTTAGTTTATATGATTGGAATAAATCAAGTGATGCTCAATGGAGTCCATTTGAATGGAGCCACAAACCAAAATACCTTGATTTTCTTTCATTTTCTGGTTTTTTTGGTTCTATTAGGTGTTTTAAGCACTTATTGTTGAATGGTTACGAAATCAATGACAAAGCTACCTTATCAGTTATGTGTAGTGGCTCTTTTGAACTAGTTCATTTATGCTTTGAAGGAAATGAAAATTTACCTGAGTGTCTTTTTGGAGCGGCTGAATTTGGGAGGATTGAATTGTTGGCATTCCTTATTGAACAAGGAGCAGAAATTAATTCCAAAACCAAAAAACTAATTACTCCGCTTCATATGTCAGCAAAAATGGGTCATATTAGTATTGTTGAGTATCTAATTAAAAATGGGGCGGATATCAATTCAAAGAACTCTGATTCTATTCATTTTTGAGTAATGAAACTCCCCTTCATTATTCTGCTCAAAATGGTCATCTATGTATTGTTAAATACTTGATTATGAATGGAGCCGAAATCAACATAGTATCTAGAGGAAAAACCAAACAAGGTTCTCCTCTTTGCTATTCCTCATATAATGGACATCTTCGTGTTGTTGAGTTTCTTGTACAAAATGGAGCAAATATCAATATCACAAATAGATGGAAAGAGACCCCTATTCATTTTGCCGCATGGAGTGGGCAAACAAATATTGTTCAGTATTTGGTTAGTCAAGGGGTAGATACTAATGTGATGTATAAAAAAATACATTTTAGTGGAAATCCCCTCCATTTTGCGGCGCACTTTGGACACCTTGGTATTGTTGAAATCCTCATCAGGCATGGAATGAATATTAATTCTTTGAATTGTGATAATGATACTCCACTTCATTTGTCAGTTACAAAAGGTCATGAATGTATAGTAGAATGCTTAGTTAATCATGGAGCAGATGTTAATGAGAAGAATATTCATGAAACTTTATTTTAATTGGGTCAACATCACTCCATTATGCTGCATTTCATGGTCATTTAACAATTATTGAATATCTCATAAGACATGGAGCTGAAATTATGGCAATGAATATTAATGGAGACACCCCTCTTCACTTCTCAGCCGATTCTGGTATTCTTTGTGTATTTAAGTATCTTATTGTTCAAGGAGCAGACCCAAATGCTAAAAATATCACTGAAGAAACTCCACTTCATTTAGCATCAGTAAGAGGTCGTCTTGAAGTGGTTGAATACCTTGTTAGTCTTGGTGTAGACATAAATGTAAAAAATAAGTTTGGAAAAACACCACTGCAATTTTCCATTGAATATAAAAGGGCCAGTGTAACAAGATTTCTAGAAAAATATGGAGCAGTATTGTGAAAAAATTAAATATATGGCTCCAAAAAAGCTGTTTTTCAGACTATTTTAGAAATTCCGATTTATTGTTCAACCAATACAAGATTAAAAAAGTTTCGATTTCTCATAATGATCAATTAAATCTGTTAAAACACCCCATCATCATGTGTACTATTTGTTAAACAGGTTCACCCTATTGGGGTTCAATCCATTCACTTTCATATAACTAACGTCACAAGATGAGCACGATAATTTATTGAAGACAATGTTAAGTTAAATGATTAATATATGAGGGATTTTTTATTAGATTAAATTCTGTCAATAGTGGAAATTGTGTTTTGGAAAATTATTCATAATCAAGTGTCATTTTTAATGGAACAACCTGGGACTTTTGTCGTTTTTAAACATGAAAACGAGGATTTTATTCTTCAAAATGAACAAATAATGTTAAAAAGGTATTACCAAGAATTTAATGGAGAAAGAGAAGTTCAATTTAAAACTAAGTTTAGTCATAAATATGTGAAGATGTTTTTTGAGTTTCTGCAACTAGGAACTGTTCCTGAGCATTTTGAAGATCAAATTCAGGTTTTTCAACTTCTTAAAGAGTGGGATTGTCATATTATTGCTTTTGATTCTTTACGTTTTCGAATTGTGTCACAGAAGAAGAATTTCTTGATTTCACATCTAAACCAATTATATCCTGTGAATAATGGGTGTTTATATTTTCACAGTTCTAGATATCAAGAATTCTGTCTTAGTAATCCTCATGAAATTTTCCATATCGATCATGAATGTGCACCCAAAGCAATTGAAATTTTCCTAGATCTTCTTCATTGTAGAATTATCCAACCAGAATTAGGATATGTTGATGAGGTTCTTGAGCTAAGTCGTTATCTTGGTTGCTCGTCACTAATTGCATTGATTAATTGGAGATCACCAGAATCAATTCTCTCACTTATTCTTCGCAAGCAGCATGAAGAATCTTTTGATTTTTCATTTTGTGAGCAGGTTATTATTGAAGACCTTGAGTCTTACCTCTTGTTATCCGATTTTGGACATGTTTGTCTCCCTTTATTATGTCGGATTTTCCAGAAGAGCAAATCGGTTTTCTCAATTTCCCTTCTTCGGCCATTTTTCGAGTCTTGTGTGGCCTTTCATGGTTCAAAAGCATCCGTTCTTTTATCATTGATTCGATTCCAACCAGCTGATAGCATTGATGAACTCAACAAATTCATCAGTGTTTTCTCTATAAATCATTCAGATGATTTCTTCTCTCTCAACAGTCATCTTTTACATGAATTCACCATGCAATTTGAAGAATTCAAGCAAGATAATCAAGAAATGAGAGTTTATATCAATATTTTGAAACAAGAAAAGATTGAAGATAAAAAGATAATTGAAGAACTTCATCAGCAGATGGACAGAAAAGAAGCAGAAGACCAAAAGAGAATTGAAGAACTCATGAAAAGGTTAACTGAATTGGAGGAATATCAGCAAGAAATGGTTTGGAGAAAGAAAGAGAAGGAAGAAAGGCGGCTTCAAGAAGAGCAAGAGAAAAAGAGGAGAGAAGAAGAACAAAGAAAACGAGAAGAGCAAGAACAAAAGGAGAAGGAAGAGGAAGAAAGGAAACAAAAAGAAGAATTTGAAAGAAATGAAAAATGGAAATCGACAAAAGCACCTGATTTCGAAGGTAATATCTTTGAAGCAGCTGCGAAAGGAAAACTAACAAGCATAATTTATCTTTTAGCGAATGGAACAAATGTGAATGAAAAGTATCAAAACGATGAATATGATGGATGGGGGAGGATGAAGAACTCGACACCCATCCATTTCTCTTTTAGATATGGTCATCTTAATGTTGTTGAATATCTAGTCAATCAAAATGCTGATATAGATTCAAAAAACGATGGGCTTTGTGCTCCTCTTCATTTTGCTGCTGGAGGTGGTTGTTTGAGTGTTGTCGAGTATCTAGTTAATCAAAAAGCTGACATAAATGCAAAAGACAAAAATGATAGTACTCCTCTTCATTATGCTGCTTTTAATGGGCATCTTAGTGTTGTTGAATATCTTGTTAATCACAAAGCTGAAATGAATCCCAAGGCTGGTAAAATTGGGACCCCTCTTCATGTAGCTGCAGAGAAAGGCCATCATAGTGTAGTTGAATATCTACTTCACCAAGGTGCTGATTTTAGAGATGGAATTAATGGATCTGGTTATCTTCATTATGCTTCTGGATATGGTCTTCTTAGTGTTGTTGAATATCTAGTCAATCAAAAAGCTGATATAAATGAAAAAGGGAGTTGTTATGAGTTTTTTTATTTAATTGGACTCCTCTTCATATTGCTGCTCAAGAAGGTCATCTTAGTGTTGTTGAATATCTAGTTAACCAAAAAGCTGACATAAATGCAAAAGACAATAATGATTGGACTCCTCTTCATTTTGCTGCTCAAAGAGGTCATCTTAGTGTTGTTGAATATCTAGTTAATCAAAAAGCTGATATGAATGCACAAGATAAAGATGGATGGACTCCTCTTCATAGAGCTGCTTATAATGGTCATCTAAGTGTTATTGAATATTTAGTAAATCAGAAAGCTGATATAAATGGAAAAAATAATAATGGAATTAAACCTTTGGAATTAAAACCACGACCGAGTGGTTTTGGTTGATAGGTTAAAGGACCAAATTCATTAGATTTTTTTATATTCATTGGTTAAAAAGTATTCTAGACAAATAATGAGCAAAATTGGAGAGGGAATACTATATACTGGATTCACTATCACACAAAAACGAGGAAAACATTGTAATGCAACAGATACTAGCACTATATCATCACTCACACATACTTGATGTGGTAAAATATTGGATCAATTGTATTTATGAAGAATGATTCTGATAAATCTTATAGTTTGTTTTCGCTTTAATTCAAGTCTTAAAACCATTGTACTCTTTCTGACAAAAATAACTGAGAAAGAACATCTTTTGTTACAACATTTATCAGGTTTTTCTTATGTTTTTCCCCTGAAATCAGCTAATATGCAAAATTATTCATATAATCTCACTTCTTAATCATGTAATGAAACAGAATCGTGGCAAATTTGTCATGAAAAAAATTAAAAAAAACAAACAACAGCAAAATTGCCCAGAATTATTACCATAAGAATAATATCAAATGGAATTAAACTCGGATATATTGGCTTTTCTCCGTTACTCGCAGAGAAGGCTCTTAAATAAGTATTTTTGGAATTCATGTTTCAGCACTTGAAATCGATAAATGCTATAATAATTTGAATCAGCTATCAATACCAGATATTGGCAAATTGGATGCGATTTTGGAAGATCGATTTGTATCATTAGATTGATACTGTTCAGAAAACCATGAAAGAGTATCTGCATTATTTGCTAAGAGAGGTCATCTTTGAATCCCTTGGCAATTCCAGTTAACAAAATGGCTGTTTGTGAATCCAACAAAATTATGAAAACCCACTTGCTAAATTCATTTTCTTACTTTATAAACTTATTGTTTTAAGTATGATAGATGCAAAATAGTCCTAAAAAATCTTAAACAGATCTTTTGTTTTATGAATAATTTGGAACACTGGTGGGAGGACCATCCATTTCCTATTAGTTATATGGATTTCTCTGAGCCTAGTACGGATTTAGTTGTTCCTCCGAAAGATACAAAGAGACTCTTTTATGTTGAAGGATATGCTGCGAAATTGATTTTGGCCATTCTAAAATCTTCCGGTTTTCGGCCAACAAAATCATTGAAAGATTCTTTGTTAATAGTTGGTAGCGCATTAGGTGAGAAAGATTTTCGAGCGCTTGAGATTAATCAAAAAACCAATCATTATCAAAATACATTCGCTCTCGGAAGCAAGGATGGATATCATGATCTTATGAGAACACTTGAAGAAAGAACTAAGAAAAGATTTTCATTTTATCCTGAATCGTATATTCTTCCAAAAGAAAGGTCCAAGCTTGCACAAGTTTTTCAAACATCAAATCTTTGGATTCAAAAGCCTGCTGGAGGATCAAGAGGTGAGGGAATCAAAGTCATAGATACACCTCCAAAAACATGCCCTGTTGGAGGTGTGTTAGTGCAAAAGTACATTTCGAACCCACTACTAATCAATGGCCATAAATTTGATTTAAGGTTTTATGTTGCTGTTCCTTCTGTTGATCCATTGCGTGTTTATTTATTTAATAATGGACTTGTAAGAATTGCAACTCATAATTATAATGATCATTTTAATGATATTGGTGACTTCGCAGCTCATTTAACAAACTTCAGCTTGAATAAGGATCAAGAAGGTTTTGTTGCCACAGATGATATCTCTAAAGATGGGACAGGGAATAAATGGTCCCATGTTCCATTCTGGCCTTTTCTTGAATCTGTTGGATTTGATTCTGGATCAATAAAAAATAAAATAGAAAAAGCACTGGCAACCATTATCATATCAGCCTCCGATAGTTTTAGAGCACAACATAATAATAGGGTTTCGTTTGAAATATTTGGCTTTGATGTTATGATTGATCAAGACCAGAATATATTTGTTCTTGAGGCTAATGTGTCACCAGCAATGGGAACATCTTCTGAATTAGATAGATATATCAAATCGCCACTGGTGAAGGATTTGTTTAACCTGTCTCTCATTCCTGAACCATCTAACTTCTCTCAAATTAATAACATGCTACATTGTGGCCATATTTCTAACGAGGATGCCCTTTTCTATTCAATCGTATATGAGCACGAAGCTGCTTTAAATAGAGCCGGGGGATTTAAGTTGATTTATCCAACTTTGGAAAACATCAGTGAATTGAACACCTACATGACAGAATTATCCACAAAAGACCTATTGTTACAAAAGTGGATTCAATTTGATAATCAAGAAAAGTGGACTTTTTTGAATCGAAATATAACCAGTTTTTCTGACATTTTTTGAAAAATAAACTAAACAAAAATTAATATTTTTAAATCAACGACGACAGAGAATATTATTGGTCTTTATATTAAGAAATCCCCATTATACGATGTTTTTATTGGTGTTTTCGTAGATTTTTATCGGAAAGTTATCATAAAGCCTAAAGAAAATGTGGATCATAGTCTTTTAGAGAATTTTTGGATTAATGACCATGGTTTAATCAAAACAATATCGGATTTGTTCATATGGGATAAAAAAAGGCATGCTGTAGCATTTTATAATGGATTAATGTCAGTTTTTCCATATGCTGAAAGAGCATCCGATGGGTCATATATTGTTACTGGTTATTCCGACTTCGTTCTTAAAGTTGTTCAGAATCTAGGTGCAGTTGAAAAAATGGAGTTTTGTTTTTTCTTTTATAATCAAATGATTATTGCCTTTTTTTTGGTTAGCCTCAATGATATTTTTCCTCAATTAGACATTGCAACGAGAAATTTTTTTAGTGGGATTATAATGAAAATGTTTAATACCGAAATGGAAAGAATATATTTTAAAATGCCAAATTATTATTTATCTAGTGTGTTCAGTCACTTTTTCTCCATCAATCCTAAGATTATCGATGAAATCTGCAAAAAAAATACTTTCTCCCGATGCTTAAGTATGTATTCATGTGTAAGTTACCAACCAGGTGTTTATAATGACAGAGATCTTAAAAAGGTTTTTGAATCTCTAGATTCTCTTAATTCTGATGAAAAAAATAGTTTTTTGGTCAATTATGCCTGCTTTTTAAAGAAAGAAAGAAAATTACAGTCTTTTGAAAGTAGTTTTAAAAAGAGTATTCCTAATGAGCTCTACATGTTATTATTTAAAAAGTATTCAATCAATGAAATCACTATCAAAGATCACATAATGATGCTTAAGTTTTTAACTTCAGTACTAATGATTCCATATTTTATAGAACTAATACCTTCAAATAAGCAAAATGAGTTTTATCATAGTATTAATTATTATGTTAAGCAGAATTTCGAAGAATTAATGTCGAATCAATCACTATTCATTAAATTTTTTCTTCAGTATTTCAAACTGAGTATTAATTACACAAATGATCTTTTGAATCAATTATTTTTAAAAAATAGCTCCCTATTTGTTTCTTTACTCTATACTATAGTGATAAACAATATTCGACTAAAATTAGATAAGGATATTTTGTTAAACATTAAAAAAGAGTTTTTCAAAGATGAAATCTTCGACAATGGAAGTCCGATATGTGATATTGACTATACACAGCAAAAGATTGATTTGAATTCAATGTCATTAAATAGTCTTCTTGAAACAAATCCATGCTTGGAAAATTCTAGATTTGATTATGAAGTTTTCAACGATTGTGTGGTTTCTTTTTTGAAACCAACACCAGATTATAAACATAATGAATCATTAGTTAAATCTCTTAATAATGAGACTTTTAATGAGATTCATTCAAAAGCAATGATTGTGTATGCCGTTTTTAGTGAAGATGAATGTTTTTTTGATACCATTATTAGTCAGACATTTAGGTTTTCAATGAAAAACTATGTTATTGGTGCTAAGTTAATTCTCAATTGTTTTTCAAAAATCCCCAAAAACATGGTGTTTTCGATTTTTATGAGTTATTTCAATTTGAATGAATCAATGAATTCATCTAATTGCTATCGATTACTAAGCATAACAAAATCAATATTGATCAATGAAATGTTTTCTCAAGAAGATTTTGACATATCAGTGTTAAACACTATTGTTATTTTGGGTCTATGCTCTCCATCAATGGTTACAAGGGAAATTGCCTTGAACATTTTACAATTAATGAATTCTTTCTTAATCAATAACTCCATTGGCGTAATTCTTCATCAAAAACATAAAGAGATATCCTATCGAGCTTATAATGCATTTGTTTTAACACAGGATTCATTTCTTGACAATAATGTCTTGCCTTTACCATTTGAAAGCGTTTTAAAATCTGAGTATTTTTATTTGTTCAGTTTCTATATTGCATCATTAGCTTTTCAAATTTGTGCTGATATTCCTTCAATATTTTTACTCACTCAAAACCATATCGACAATATACTGACTAATCATAAGAATTCCAAAATGCCTGATGAAATGTATGCAAATTTATCAATTGTGTTATTTAATTCATCATATTCTTTTTCTAACAATCAAAAGAACCAGAATAAAGTTTTATTAAATAGTATAAAAATTTTTGAATCAAAAAAAGCTCCCTTATCTCAATATTCCTCTTTGATTTGTTTTTATGAGAATTATTTATCATTTAGCTTGATTCAAAAACAATTTGTGAGGTTAGAGCTTTTATTAGCAGAATTAATACAAATATTATTCATATTAAAGTACCAAAAAAATCATGATGATAAGAGAAGATCGATTAAGTCAACAATGTTTTTAATATCTGATTCATTCAAAGGTATATTTGAAAAGGCACACCCAAATATCGAGATAGCATTTGAGTATACTGATTCTGAGTTTCATTTCATCAAAAGATACATTGAAGCTTATTTTTTATGTAATTCATTCGTTTCTAATCCAAAATTTTCTGATTCACAATGTTATAAAATTAGATCATTTATTAATGGAAGAACATCAATACAGAAATCAATTATTTGGATTGAGATATTGATTCAACTAATTGATACAAAGTATTCGGATTTTGCATTTGAGTCACTTCGATCATTTGTTGTTTCAGCTGTATTACCACAAAACATAATTTCTAGAATTATTAATTATGCAGAAATTTTACCCGATGGTTTATTGGTTGATTTATTGATTTATCAACATTCAATTGATGAACTATTTATTTCTTTCAACAGTTTTCCAAATAGAATCAAATATAATCATGTTATAAATGCATTAACCTCAATCATATACCCACTTGATCCTAAACTTGGAAATGAAGTTAACTATAGGAAATGCCCTGAAGATGGCAATGTCTACAAAAACACAGGTAGTATTCTTGCAATGGGGTTCATTGGAATTGTTTCTGAAGATGTACAAAACAGAATGAAAAGCTTTGAATTAATCAATTGTATAATTACAGGGTCACTTTTATATCGTGAAGATTTTAACAGAGCAAAGATGTTCTTGGAATTACAGAAAAGTATTCATCCTAATGCTTTCGAAGACATCTTTTATCAGAAAACAATAGGAATACAGAATTATTTTCTGAATGTTTCTCCATTCTTTTCATTTTCATTGGATCAATTTTTTTACACATATATAAGAGCTTCGAATAATGGTTTTTTTGATCTGTCTTATTTTGGAATTTCTATGGATAATTCATTCAAAGTTTTTTTACCAACTGAACCAACATTTTGTTGTATGAGTCATAATTCATTTTGTATAAATGTTATCAAATCATTCGCAAACAATATCGTTCCGATTGCAAAGAGTGATAACTCATTGGTCAATTCATTTGTATCAATCATTTTAAGGGATTTCATTTTTAACCCAAATGACCCGAATGATTATGGAAAAATATTCCAAGATCTTTTCATTGAATTTTCAGACAAATTATGGAGTGATATTGAGCATATCTTTAGTGTATCTTACTGTCTTCATTGTTCGATGAAAGGTAAGAACAAAATCAATCCCGGTATTACTAAGTGTATCGTTGATAATATTGAATCAAAACAAATCCCAGTTGAAGCCCTCTCATCTCTTTTGGCATATATGCTGGTCAATTCTCGGATCACCAATAATCAAATTTCTCAATTGAATGGTTTTCCAATTCGGGATCTCCAATCAATACAAGATCAAAACCTCAAAGATAGACTATGTTTCAAATTATTATCATGGGGAATTGCGTCTGGGGATATGTTCATTTCTAGTCAAGCCATCAAACATGCAAGAAAATTGATTAGTACTTATGATGACTCCATATTTTATAAAATCCTTTTCAGTATCAGGAATACTATCAAGATACACAACGAAGTCTCAATTGATCACCTAGATTCGATAGACTATCAATATTTGAAAGAATGCTTTAAGCTATTCCAAGTATCTTTTGCTCGAATTAGAAACGATTCCATCCAAAATGAAATATATTCTCTCTCCAAATACTGTGAAAAAGTCGCACTATATCGAAAATTGGCCCCATTGTCAACAGAATTAAAAACCTACATTGATCAATTGAAAACACAAAACGAAAAATTGTATTCCCATATTGATATAGAGCACGTTTTTCTTCAGATTCCAGTATCTTCTCCTGCATATCCATCAGATCCTTTCTGTATCCTCCATTATCGCGATATCCCACCAATTTTATTTGATGATCCCAAGTATTCCCAATCAAAAACACTTAAATATTTCAAACAAATGGCCAAAAATCTCAAAGTTTTACCATTCATTCAGTGGGAAAGTGATGCTGAAAATCGAAAAATTCTAGGAAAAAATGATAAAAAAGAAAACACATTAACCATTCATCAAGTTGTTCCAAACAAATCAACTACACAGAATCATATTTCAAGGAGCGACTTTATTTTATCGTCATCAATCATTTGTAAACAATAGAAAATGATTGTGGTCGTGTTAAAATCTTGATGACGAAATACTGGCCACACCCAATAAAAGCTGTTATTTTTGATAATGATGGGACTATATTAGATACTCTTGGTATTTACAGACAAGTATTTAAAGAATTGATTAAACATCCTTTACCAAATGAACTTGCACGTGCTGTAAACGGACTTTCTGATATTGAAGCATCGAAAAAATTTGTAGCTTATTTTAATCTAGATATTACACCACAAGAATTCAATCATAGAAGAACAGAGCGGCTTTCTGAGATCCTTCCACAGTGCAAAACAATGCCTGGTGTTGAAAGGATTATTAAGAAGATATCAGAGATGGGTAAACCAATGGGAGTAGCAACAAGTAGTACGAGAAAATCACACATGGTTAAAATAATGAACCACACGGATATTTTCTCATTGTTTAAATGTGATAGATGTGGAGATGAGGTAACCAATGCTAAACCGGCTCCGGAGATTTTCCAAAAGGTTGCTGCTTGTCTTGGAGATTTTAAACCAGAAAATGTTCTTGTGTTCGAAGATGCATACCTTGGCATTAAAGCAGCTAACAATGCTGGGATGCCATCCGTTCTTCTCCATGTCAATGATGAAGATGTTAACATGGGATTGGACGAGGTTGAGGCAAAGCCTTCTGTCATTATTAACTCATTCGATCAGTTCGATTTCAACATGTTTAACTGGGCATAATAAACGTTTCTACTATTTTATGGGAAAAAAGGGCACCAGACGATTTAGTAGCTTTGCCAAAGCTGCTTTTGAGCGTGATGTATTGGTTTCGAATCGAGATGATGTTGAATATGTATTAAAACAGATACACAGCATTGAAACCAACAAATTTAAAAATGATATCCCAAAAGAAGTTCCTAAGTATATACAAAGGCTGGTTAAAGGGGAAGCAGATACACAAACAGTTCGATCTAGATACAAAAACTCTTGCCATCAGAAAGTTTATAGAAAAGCACCTGAGATTCGGGAAGTAAAAAAGCGGCAAACATCACTAGATGTTGGGCCTTCTTCTTCTCATTACAATCCAAACTACAATTCCATTTTGACATCATCTCCAGCTATATCAATGAGCTCAAACAAACCAAAGAAATCCCAAATATCTGCTGATCCAAGTACCCACACGATGAATGAAATGATGAAAAAATGGATAAAGGATATTAGGAAAGTAGAATTTATCAAAGAACAGCCATCAGTGCAGCAGCTTGAGCTTCCAATGTCACCGGTTCCAACAACATTTGCTAGTAAGAAAGGGTATAAGTTTTCTAATTCCAAAGATGAAAGAGACTCCTTTATTATTCTCGAGAATACCCCAGGGCCGTCGGCCTATAACGTACAAAGGACACCACTTGAAAAGGGGGTGATTGCATTCGATAAGCAAGCACCGAGACCAGACTTTGTTCAAAATGATGGACATAATTATAGAGATACAAGGTCAAACCTTGATGCTGTAAGGCCAAGAACGCCTGCTCCAATTCCATTCGATAAGCAATCTTCAAGAGAAAAAACCAAAAAAGAAGAAGATGATATATGGAAACAAATAGCAGAAGAGCAGGCGGAAATCATTAGAAAGATAACTAACAAACCAGAGAAAGTTGAACCTAAGAAGAAAACAATTCAACCCTTTTCACAACAAACATCGCACCCAAAAATAAGCCCTTTCGAGCACATAATGAGAAGAGAGATAAATGTAGAGTACAATCCTGAAAAATCCCTCGAGTATCTCGAAAGACCAAAAACTGCATTCAATATATCTCAACCTGCCTTTCATAACAAAAGAGAAATACTGGTAAAAACAGATGCACCCGACAAATTCTACGATAATGTCACTGAACAATTCAAAAATACTATCAACAGGCCACCATCACCACCTCCAATGGCTAGAATGAATGATAGAAAGTCGCCTTACAACAACCGGCCTTCATAACCGTTAAGGTGAAAGTTTTCAGATAATTATATTGACTTTTTGTGATGTTTATAGAAATTTATTTATAACAGGTCAGTTTCATGTCGCAACCCAAGAACTTTATTTATTTCCAGGGGAATTTTCCAGAGCTTGTTCAAACCATTAAGGAATATCGTACGTTGGTAGTTATGGTGTTAACAAGCGAAGGATGCATTGTATGCCGGAGGGCGAAGCAGGTTTTGCCAACAATTATCAATGAAAATCCCGATATTGTGTTTATTGAAGTTATGTATGCTCAAAAAACGAAAGATATTTTTATGGAATATGGAGTTACGAATGTTCCACAGTTTTTCTTCATAAAAGGTTTGGATTCAAACGAAAAGCCAAAGCAAGCTGGACATCTGATAGGTTTTGACTCCAAAGAGTTGCGTATGAAGATTAATCAATACTGCTAATAAAGAATATTGTATTCAGCTATGTTTTAATCGAGTATAATCCCTGAATACTTACTCATTGCTCATTTTTGATGGATGATTTCATCAAGCAGATGAGATTATTATCAACATCAAAAAGTGAACAATCTGATCTTATGGCTGCCCTATCCAAAATTCAGGTCGAAATATGTCATAAAAACTTGAGTTCATATGATGATGAGTCGATTTCAAGAGTATTGGAAGAAATCTGGAAGTTTTTGTTGTTTAATGGATCAAGCAATAATTCAAGCATTAGATTATTGGCTTATAAAGCTACAGGATCATTCTTACTAAGAATATATCCGTTTTATCCAAAATTATTGCAAAACTCGTTTTCTCAAGTGTCAATGAACTCTACAATTGATTTAAAAAGCTCAGCAATATTAGCCTCTTCATTTGCTTTTATTTCTAACAAGATTCCTAAATCTGAGCTTCCAGAATTTCTTAATAGTACTCCAATATTCCACCATTTCACGTTTTCGGATCAAATATTTAGTGAGCATTTGCCAAAAATCATATCTAAGCTTCATAATGTTGGTATATCATGGATGAGAACTCTTCTATTTTCTTATCTTGAGCTTGTACAAAAGTCCAAGGAAAGGTATGTTTATAAGTCAATTTCTGCCGTAATATCGCATTATCCCAACGAATTAATGACTGAAACTGTTGAGTATTTAACAAACACAAATACAATTAGTGCTCAATTATCCTTGCTTTCATTTTTGATATGCTCTTTACCTATTACTATGAACACTGAATCAACGAATACTATTATTGACAATGCTTTTTCTTGTTTATCAATGCCTTCTCAGCCTGACAAGGATTCAGCACTCGTCATTATATCTTTGAAATGCCAGGATTTGAAAGTTACATTAATTAATGTGGACACCCTTGAATTAGTTCATAATAATAGATTTTTGAAATTGAGTATAAATGAATTAAAGGAGAAACCATCATTATATCAGCTTCCTTTGCCTTTGAGTGTCTTAAGACCTCATGATGATGACTCGGTTTTTATTACATCCGCGAAAATGCAAACATTAGCGAAGTATTATATGATTTATAGCAATGGAGAGGATGTTTTAGATATTTTTCAAGAATATGCTGATAGACCATATAATGAATACACATCTGCTCTCATAAATGGTGTAGTTTCTCTTTCTAAATCAATGCCATACAATCAGAGGTTATCTGATTTGGTCTTATCAATCATATTTAAGAAATCTAACTCGTGGTTTCACTCAAATGACATATTAAGACTCATAAAGACTTTTAGCTATGATAAAGCTTTACAGTTCTTAGGGTTGAAAGAAGTTAATCGAATAATAATGTTGTTAGTGTCATTCTCAATCAATCAGAACAAGGGCCTATCTCAAGAATCCAAACAGGCTTTGATTATGTTTATACCAACATACAGAGCTCAAGATATTCTGAGAACAATTATTGCTCAAGTTGATGTTTTTAATGACTTTTCTTTGAATCACTATCTAGAACTCATTGTTTTATTAGTTGAGCTTGCTCCAAATATTGATAATGTTCTTATTGATAGTATTAATTGTATTTTTATTGAGTTGTTTGGCTATAAATCTACAGAGATTGAATTTTTAGAGGCTTTCTTTTCGATTCTATCAAAACAGAAAACATATCTTGTGGAACCGAAACTAAGAGGGATTATTACATACGCCTCAAGTATTGCTGCTTTATCAATTATTAATGTTACTGGTCACCAATGGGATTATCCAATAGATTTGTCACCTGCAAATGTCATTAAAGATGACTACTCTACAAAGAATTGTGATATTGTTTCGGGTTCTGATTTGGAATATTCAAGGTATTATTCATTAGTATATTCAATCATTCGCCTTGCTTTAGCCATGCCTCTTGATTATTTTAATATTAAATTCATTAAACTATTCATTTTTCGAATCCTGAAAATATTTCCATTAGAATCAGCTATGCTTGCTCAGAAGTATTGGGGAAAGTTTTCAACAGCTCAAAAAACTATTTTTCTGAATAAAGCTGCAGCTGTGTCAATAAACCATGACTGTACTGCAATTCATTCAATTTTATGCAGGCTATTGTTGAAGCATCAAGATGATTCTCTCACTACTGCTTATGAGACATTATTTGAGATAGCGAAGCGATCCATTGATTGTCATGAATCATTGGATACTGATTCTTTGGCTGGTTTCCTTTTGTTTTTTTTCTATGATGACCAAGAATCCATATATTCATTTTTGAAAAATATGAACAATGAAAGAATGCAATCTGTACTTCAATACTTGTCTGAATACGAACCAAACAAATATAATAGTTCAGTTAAATATCTTGAAACTTCTAATAATCGGGTTGAATCCAAAAAGTACGAATTCCAAAACCCTTCAGAGGAAGAGGTACATAGATTAGATTTTATTTATTCGCTCCGATTTCATAGCAAACTATATACAATGGAAGAATTGAAACAGAAAATTAATATATCAATAGAGAATAATGATCAAATTCTTTATAATTCTGTTTTTTCATATTGTGAAGAAATGCATTTTCAAATTAATATCCAAGACTATCAAATTCCAGAACAATGGGTTAAATATAGCCAAGAAAACATGAAAAATGAAGCTGATATGAATCTTTATCTCCTTAACCTTTATAAATCTGATAAAATTTCTCATAATGATATGGTTCAGTTTTCTATTTCTCTAAATAGCACCTTCTATAATACCGACTTGTTATTTGCATTTTCATTAAGATGTATGGAAATTTCCCACTCGACAAAAAAAACGCACGTGGCCACAATCATAGCATGCCAAGTTGCTCTGCTCTATCCCTCATTATCCAAAGACTATATTGCAGCTTTATTGCATGTTCTCTCAGCGAAGAATGAATCAAATTGTATCAAATCATTTGCTTGTTTGCTCAAACTGATATCAAGTAGGTTTGAGTTTAATCAAGAATTCTATCAGTTTTTGATGAAACTCTTGAATGAATCAGGATTTCGTTCAATATCTTCATCCATCATTCTAAGTATCATTATATCGAAGTTTCCTGGTGGCTATGATTCCAAGCAACTTGTTAAAAATATTGAGTGGCTTGCTTCTATTGAATCCCCAAGTCATCTTCTCCATTTAATTGATACAATACAATGTTGTATGCTCTCACTAGCAGATAATATATCCATAACCATATTACATGATTTTTTATCCGTAATCCTAAATTTGTATTTGCCATATGCCCGAATACCATATGTTAATGACTCATTGTCTCTCTTTCTAACATTCATAATATCCAAAAAATCATATTCATCAGAACATGCTGCAATTATCAAATTTCAAAGCAGAATAATTCCAAACAAAGATAGGGCTTCCCTTTTAAGCTTCTCTTCACTTATATCAAGTATTATTGCATCTGGAAATGCATCGAAAGAAGTAATAATGATATGCGATTCTCTTTTGGTTTCTCCAATATCATATTCACTTTTTAAGCTTTATATGATGACACTAAAAGAACGGTCTGAACGTATTGATGATATTGATGAAAAGGCGGATTTCTTAAGCCTGGCAATAACGACATGGCTTTGGAGAGGAGAACAAAATGATTGTTATTCTCTTGCCGAAATCATTTATGAATGGGAAACACTGATATTTTTGTATCTAGGAATGGAATCATATCGATCTTTAGTCATTTCTCAATTCCCTAAATACATCCCCAGATTCTTTCCATACTATTATGCGGTTTCTAGATTCGTTTCCAAGTTTGCAAAAACACTAGATAAAGACCAATATAAGTCTCTTTCTGATTCAATAATGCTAAACAGCAAAAAAGTCATTACTGACTCTCACCGATCTGCTTTCTCGAAGCTCTTAGATAAAGCCTTTCGGCTTGAGGGACTGAATTTATCATCCACACCAAAAACAATTTGTTAATTTAAAACACATTTTAATATTCAATGCAATTTCTATATTTGTCCCATTGGTCCCTAATGGCCGAAAAATGGAACAATTTTTCAAACTCATTGATCTGGTCTATTTTCTTAATTGAAGAAATCCTCTCGAAATACTTTTTCAGCGAAATATGGCGAGATTTCACGAATTCTATTGAAGTTGATCCAAAAAACTTTTTTGGAGGGAAAAAAGGGAGACTCTTCTCTCCAGGAAGCCCTTTTGTTATTATCCGTAACTCTGAATATCGCATTTCAGTCATAAAAAGAAGTACATTATCTTCAGTTCTAACTCCTATCTCTATCATGTACAATGCTGTTCGTATCTCGTTATCAAACCTCCATCCTTCGACAGAAACATAAAATTGTGGAGTGGTTAAACATCGATTAATCTGGTTGACTTTCCACTGTGCGAGATTAGTGATGGGAAGAACAGCTACATACTCCATTGCGTCTCTATGCCAATGACAATTTGTCATTTGACATTTTGAATAAAAACAACCCCGCCACTCTACAGTTGTTCAAAACCAATGTGGTATTTTTTCAACTCCAGTGGCCTTAAGGGGCTGGTTGTTAGTAGTGAGACTTTTAGTTTTGTGATTAATGGGGTCGTTGTTAGTACGAATAAAGCTGTTGCGTCTTTTGTTTCGCCCTTGATTTCAAGGATCTTGATTGAGGACAAGCTCTTTAATCGGTTTGAGATAAAGATAGAGCGCTTTTTTAGCTATTCCTTTGTTAGGCAGTTTGAAGAACTTCTGAATGGCAAGGGAATTAATATTGACGAAGTTAATTGCGAATTTTTTGGATTTATCGGAGAAATGATTGAAAATGGTGATTTGGTTGCTGCTTGCGATAAGTGTAAGAATCTCGAAACCAAATTGGATAACAAAAACGTTTTTGATAATCTTATTCGGAAATACGAGATAAATGTGGATTTTTCGAGTGAAATTGCATATATAGCCTCGAATATCATGCAAATATCACGAGAAAAACTGAAATTATTATGTTTCGATCATCTAAATATGATTTTTTCTTCACAATCACTGAAGATTGAAAATGAAGATTGGCTTTTTTTGCTCATTTTCGAGATTGTTGATGAAAAAGGAGATAAATACACCAATTTGCTCCGAAATGTGAGATTTGAGTTCATATCACCCTACTCAATGCGAGTGTTTTTGTCTCGGTTCTCACAGATTGATATTGATCAGGAAATCTGGAAGGCTTTGGCTGAAAGATTGCTGTGTCCAGTTACTCCTACCAAGAAACTTGATGATAGATATATCAAAGACCCTGATTCGGTTAAAGATAATGATGATGAAATAATAATGAACTTTCCTTTTTCTGGAAACCCATTCTCTGGAATATTTGCACAAATGGCTGAGACATCACTTGGTAATCCACACACGAAAGGCGTAATTGAGATAACTTCATCATCAAGAGAGAGAGGCAATGCATGGCAAATTATCGACATGAATTGGAATGGATGGTTTTTCACAAAAAACGTACCCAACTCATGGATTATGTTTGACATGAAACAGCTCATGGTTTCCATCTCATGGTACTCACTTATGTCTGATGGAAATGGCGTCTCCCATTTAAAATCGTGGACAATTGAAGGTTCTAATGATACTCAAACCTGGAACACTATAGATGAAAAAAATAACATTCAAGAAACCAACACAAACTTCCATAAGTGCTCATTCATATGTAACAAATCCCCATTTTATAGATACATTAGACTAAGATCTCATGCACCAAATCACAGCGGAAATCACTATCTAGGGATCGCCAGAATGGAGCTTTTCGGTAGAATCAAATCTATCTAGGGTAAATTTTTGTGAATAGTACAAAATTTCAATGATCATATTGAAAAATTCAATGTTTTATGTTAAAAAACCGGTTTTATTCTCTCGAATTTGATTTATGGGTTGCGGTACATCAACGCCAGACAAAACCAAGCAAAGAAAGGAAAAACTTGTCACATCTGTCACATTGACAAGTTTGGTTTATGGGATGCCCGATTCGGGTCAGAGTTTTTTCATTAACCAAATGAAAAGGAATTTTTCTCAATTTGGAAGTTTCAGTCAGATTGTTTATTCTTTCATTCCAATCGGCACATCTAGAGATAGCCGAAGCACATGGGCTGATGAATTAGGAAAATATGAGAACCTGATTTGTGCATTTTTTTTCGCTGATGTATCGTCAACTGGTTCTTCTCTTCTGAGCATAAAGACATACAACTGGCTAAAGTCGCAAATCGAATCTAAGGTAACACTTAAGCTCGTCGTTCAAATCAGGAATCCCAAGGATTTAACATACTTCCAATTCTTCCAAGAGGAGATGGGACCGGGAATAGAAGCAATAACTTACTCTGAGTCACAACCTAGTGATTTCCAGAAGCTAAATGATATCATTCTAGCTACATCAGCCTCTTATAGACCGCAGGTTGACTGAGTCAACTAAACTCGTCGGTTATCGCATTTTATGAGCGAAGAGTTCAACCCAACCTGGTACGATCCTGGGACTAAATCCCATTACCACTTTAATGATGAGGGCATTTTTGTTGATGACCAAGGGAATACTGTAAAAAAGGGATTTTTGAATAACGATGATTTTGCTGATTGGATTAATGATTACGGCGCGTATATGATGAAGCAGAACAACCTTGTTGAGTTATGTTTTCCTGATAGCGGGGTTCCAATTTATCATTCTCCTGGTGCACTTAATTCTCCCAAGAAGCTTTTAGTGATTATTCAAGGAACTGGGAGAGTTCGAGCTGGTATTTGGTCCATCGGAGTATGTGCATATCACGGACTCAAAGCTGGGTCTGCATTGTCTGCCATTATTGAGGCTAAAGCAAGGAATATGGAAATCATTGTTTTGAATCCAAACGATCCAAGGTCAGGATTACTAAAGGAGAGGTACAACAGCAATATAGGTATGATATCTCATACTTTAGCTGTTTTCGAGGACTATATCATCCCTGCCAAACCCGAAAATGTGTATATAATATGTCACTCAATGGGAGGAGAGTGTGCTCTTCAAATTATTCGTGATTTTGCGGAGTGGTCTATTAGAAATATCAGAGCCATGGCTATGACTGATGCTTGTGAGAGTAGAGCTAGGAGCAAATCATTCACGCTCAAAAAATGGTTATTCGGTCATGCGATTAACTGGATATGCTCAAATGAAGAGAAAAACCAGAATTTGGGAGAAGGATCTTCGTCAATGCACCGATCAGCAGGCACAAACGACCATCCTTTATCGACAGTAAGATCATGGCAATACATATGGGAGTTTTTCGATGATAAAGGTGCTCGAAATGATGAGTTTGAGGATCTAGATATCCAGAATTACATCGGCGAAGACCCTGAAGATGATGAGTACGTCGACAACAAATGCAGAATTGCATAAAACCAAAATTGATTTCTTTCTACTTTCTCTTGAGAAGCATTTTTAGATCAATTGAGAATGAATCGCCAGGAATTATTTGCCACTTCAAGAACATTCAAAAATGAATCTGTTTGTAAACCATCTTCTTCTCCATTCTTCCACTTATTCTCCTTTGATTGTTGGAAAATATGTACATATGATTGGCTCGAAGTTTAATAATATGTTTTCAAGTTTTTTTTATGGATGCCACAAGATAAAATCGCAGAATTCACTGTACTATAGGTTTTTGGATCGAGTTGTATCGATTAGTAGTGAAAATATTGTAGTCAGAGTGGAAAAGACTAATGTGGTGGCTGAGTATTCTTTTTGTTTATTTGCAAATATTACAATGGGAGATAACGGAGGCGCCATGCTCTTATCAAATGTAGATTTGAAGCTTGAGAATTGTTTTTTTGTGAATTGTAATGCCCTACGTGGTGGGGCATTCTATCACTCATCTGGGACAGAAATTATCAAGAATACATGTTTTGTGAAATGCAATGGATTAGCGAAAAGCGATGGAACTGGGAGGGTTTTTTATTCATATGATTGCACTAGAACAATAACGTATGTTTCAATGCACAAATGTGCCGAAACATCGAAATCTGGAGGGGATTCAACATTCTTCACTAACTATGGTCTCAGTCAATTCACCAACTTGAACATATCTGATTGTAGCGGAGAAATGGGAATTGCTGGAGGAGAATTTTTCAACCCAAATCCTTCAAATGTGTACTCATACTCTACAGTTGAAAACTGTATCGATTATGCTGCACTAGGAATTGTCTATATGCCCATGACTTTTTCACACATTAATTTGATCAATAATCCCTCATTATCAACATGTGTTTTATATGCTAGTGGCACAACCATAACATTATCTGATTCAATCATTTGGAATTGTATCAAAACATCCTACTATCCTACAGTGTTCATTCGAGTTACCTCTGAATATAACTATGGATCAGGGATCCAGGTTCTCTCATCCATAACACCAATTCCCCTTCAATTTCACAATTGCTACGAGGAAAAACAAGCGAAAACATCAACACGAACCAGGGGAATAACAAATCTCCATTTTTTGCTGGTATTTTTTATAAAATAAATGACACTAAAGTTTTGTTTTGATACACTGTCTTCAAGAAACAAATCGAAATTAACTGAATCTGATGTGTATATAACATTGTACCAGAGTAATATAACTAAAGAACTTGTTGGGAGAACCAAATTAATGCCTTTTTCTGGGCAGATTGAAATTAATGACCAATTAAGCATTCCATCAGTTATAATTGATTCCTTTAAAGTAACTTTAAGTATTAGAAACCGCATTTCTTATGAATTCTGTTCTTTTTCCGAAGATATTACCGGATATTCCCTAATCCTTGATACCCCTTTCGATTTATTCTTTAATGAGGAATATATTCTGAAATGCAGGATAATATTGGATTATTCTTCAAGCAAAATCCCTCAGCCATCATCAACCACATATCAATGCCCAGAAATCATGAATGTTTATTTAGAAACAACATGTCCCGCAAGACTAAGCATCATTTCTCTGGCTAATCAAGACAGGTTTGTAGATGTATCATCTCGCTATTACAATAGCATTGAACATTCGAGGTTTCTGCAGATCGAGAATAGTAACAAGCATTTAAATTGCTTTTCTTTCAGATTCAAAAAAATTAGCAGCTTATATAGATCTTTGATAATTTGTTTTCATTTGGAGAAACCAAAGAACTGTGCAAAACTCATTTTTACATCGGAAAATGGATCTTCTAAGCTTATTGATAAACCATCTGTCAATAGTGATGTTCTTTATTATCCTTTGATCATTCATATCCTTGATAATGGTGAAATTGTTGAAAAAATTGATGATGTTACTTTCCCTGCGCATGATATCAATAATCATCTGGAAAAAATTTGTGAAAACATTGAATTTGGGAAATGCTTACTAACTGTGAGACCTTATGTCCAGACAAACTTTTTTGTTGAGGGAAATTATATCTATAATAGGATTCGTAAAGGCAATAATAATGTCGACATTCTATTAGCTTCTGTGACCAGCTCTTATGAAGCAAAGGATTTTTGTTATTTCAATACACATGGGAATTCTCGTATGTATTTAAGTTACCTGAAGAATTCATCATGTTTGACTAGTCAATGCATAAAACTTGACATGGGGATTTTCTCAAAAACTAATAACATGGTGATTGTAATGGCATGTCCTTCGAAACAAATTTTGCTTTCCGAAGCTGGAATGAATGTTTTCACCATCAGCTCTGAAAATAAGACAGAATTTGTATCAGTATCATTGAATGAGTTTCCATCTGAATCGCTGTTTATTGGATTATACCAATTGGTTAATAATAAGGTCGAGTTCAATCTTGTTTTGAAGCCACTTCCATATAACAACATTGTTCATGCAGCAAAGAAAGTCGCTGAGATCCTAGATGAAGGCAGTGAGGAGCTGGTTTGGGTTGCTGAGTAAAAATCAAATGGAAGAATATCACATGATTATTGTTTTGAATTCTCTCAAATGAAAATTGTTTGCTTGATACATATATCTTTGAAATAATAAAAAAGATACTACCTCATCATATATAATCTAACATTTGTTACCCCCAAAGGCCTGCTATTGGAAGATAATGATTCTCAGGATCAATCATCAAGCTGGTATCGAAAACCGATGCTAACTAGGTTGATGACAGTCTTTTGTATTACTGATTTTTCATTGTTCTGTGCAGAATTACGGCTGTCAATCAATACAAAAGAAGTATTCAATCAAATAATCTTGTCTCTCACAAATTCAATTTTTTTCACAATTGAATATCAACATTTCTTAGGACTTTCAGAAAACAATTAGGGAATTGAGTTAATGTATTGACCACCTATATCATTTTTTATATGACCAGTTGTTCAACTTCTCCCTTTTCTATGTGCTATTTGGCAACTTCTTTAGTTTTTTCTTATATGAAAAGAGGATTAACAAGCATATTAACTTGGGGTTTTATTCTCTATATTGTCTATGGAAAAGCAGTCCATCCAATGAAACCTCATGAACATATAGCTTTATATAATTCCAAAACCATGATATATGATTTCTCAGATTTGAAACATTGTATTCTAAGTTTTGGCTGTATTAATGAGAATATTTCTCAAGGCTATTCATTTTTAGAAATGGATGTTAATGTTTATGATTGTTTTTTTCGTAGATTTTCGGAGACATCAAACATGGGAGGTGTGATATCTATCTCTTCTATCTCTTCTTCTTTATCACTGAAGGTGGCTTATACAATCTTTTATAATTGTTCATCAACTGATGATGGTGGTGCAATATATTTTAGAACAAATAATGAATCTACATTAAGTATGGTTTGTGCCTACCATTGCATTGCCTATACTAAACACTTTGCCCTTATTAGGGCTTCTTTGATTCAAACCATGTATGTTTCCATTTCTTCATGTGCATATAGATACTATGGGGGCCAGCCTTTACTATTACAAAGTGGAATCCAAAGAGTCACCAATCTCAATAGTTCTAAGAATTTTGTTAATCAGA
>Ga0209639_1000891_pt1 | contig 35660 bp, 26 predicted proteins | sample EPASupsiteHSE605_FD_187268 | JGI IMG/M metagenome (GOLD analysis project Ga0209639, IMG submission 187268) | Bioremediated contaminated groundwater from EPA Superfund site, New Mexico - Sample HSE6-05 (SPAdes) (version 2) | ecosystem: Environmental > Aquatic > Deep subsurface > Groundwater >... | reverse complement strand
AGCGTTCCGGTAATCTTCGATGCATACCTTACTGAAAGCAGCATCAAGATGTTTGAAGCTACCGGGGTTATGACTGAAAAAGAACTTATCGCCCGTAACGAAGTGAAATGGGAGATGTATACAAAAAAGATTCAGATCGAGGCACGTGTATTGGGCGACCTTGCCATGAATCATATCATTCCGATGGCAACCAAATATCAGTCTTCGCTTATCGACAATGTATATAAGATGAAAGACCTGTTCCCCGGCGAAAAAGCTCAATTGTTATCGTCTAAGAACATCGAGATTATTGAAGATATTGCCAACCGCACGATCTTTATCAAAGAAAAGGTGGATGCCATGGTTGAAGCACGTAAAGTAGCCAACAAGATTGAGTGCGAACGTTCTAAAGCAATTGCTTACCACGACCAGATCGTACCTATGTTGGAAGAGATACGTTACCATATTGATAAACTCGAATTGGTTGTAGACGACCAGATGTGGACGTTGCCAAAATATCGCGAGCTTTTATTCATTAGATAACGCAACTAAATGTTAGTTTTTTGTTGATTGTTTTGTGTTTGCGTCGAAGGGAAGTCTCTGTGATAGAGATTTCCCTTTCTTTGTTTTACAGATCAACCGGAGTAACCTCCAGACATTTTACCTGTATGTCGTGGTAAATAAAAGATTATCTCGTACATTTGTATCTGGATACATAAAATAAGTACTAATTTTATTTGTATGAAACACGGTTTTACTAAGGTGGCTGCAGCAATACCCGGTGTGCGTGTGGCGGATTGCAACTACAATATAACGCAAATACAAGCACTGATGCTAAAGGCTTCGGAGGCGGGTGCCCAGCTTGTGGCTTTCCCGGAATTATCCGTAACCGCCTACACCTGTATGGATTTGTTTAGTGGAAAGCTGCTGCTCGACCAAGCGGAAAAAGCCCTCGTCGAACTGGTTCATTCCACAAGAGACCTGCCGGTTCTTGCCGTTGTAGGGATACCGCTTCGCACGGAAAACAGACTTATCAATGCTGCGGTGGTGTTTCAGCAGGGAAAGATACTGGGTGTTGTACCTAAAACATACCTCCCCAATTACAAAGAATTTCAGGAACAACGGTGGTTCTCGTCGGCTTCGGACCTTAAACTGGATACAATACGCATCGGCAACGCCTCCTACCCTATGGGCGGCAACCTGTTGTTCGAGACCGGTAACCTTACTGTGGGCATCGAGCTATGCGAAGACCTGTGGGTTCCTGTCCCCCCCAGCTCGGTTTTAGCCATGATGGGAGCCAATGTTATCGTGAACCTCTCTGCCAGCAACGAACTGATCGGGAAGAACAACTACCTGAGAAATCTTATTTGTCAGCAGTCGGCCCGCTGCATCAGCGGATATGTTTACGCATCCGCGGGATTCGGTGAGTCTACGACCGACCTGGTATTTGCCGGTAACGCCCTGATTGCAGAGAACGGATCGCTTCTGGCTGCATCCAAACGGTTCGAACAAGATGAACAGCTTATAATATCAGAAATAGATATCGACAACCTGGAGCACGATCGCCAGGTTAACACCGGCTTCAGCAAGGGGCTGGATGGAATGCTTTTTGCCGAAGCAGTTCGTATTCCCTTTGACGCGACATCGGTAGAGGGTACACTTACACGTACGATAGATCCTCATCCGTTTGTTCCGGAAGGCGCGGCGCTGACCGAACGTTGCGAGGAGATATTCGACATTCAGGTATCCGGTCTGGCCAAACGGGTGTTGCATACCCATACGCAGAAGGTTGTTGTGGGAATTTCGGGGGGACTTGATTCCACCCTGGCATTGCTTGTCTGCGTAAAAACATTCGATGTACTGGGACTTTCGCGCAAAAATATACTGGGTATCACCATGCCCGGCTTCGGGACCACCGACCGCACCTATCAGAATGCCCTCGATTTGATGGATTCGCTGGGGATCACCTCCCGCGAAGTTTCCATTAAAGCTGCCTGCCTGCAACATTTTGAAGATATAGGCCACGATGCTTCGGTACACGACATAACCTACGAAAACAGTCAGGCCCGCGAACGTACACAGCTATTGATGGATATTGCCAACAAGGAAAACGGTCTGGTGATAGGTACAGGCGACCTGTCCGAACTGGCTCTCGGGTGGGCAACCTATAACGGCGACCATATGTCTATGTATGGGGTTAATGGAAGCATCCCCAAAACACTGGTTCGTTCGTTGGTAGAATGGGTGGCCAATTACCGGGTTGACGAGCAATCGAAGCGTACCTTACTTGATATTGCCGACACTCCCATCAGTCCGGAACTGATTCCCGCGGATGAGAACGGCAACATCAAACAGAAAACGGAAGATTTGGTAGGTCCCTACGAGTTGCACGACTTCTTCCTTTATCATTTCCTTCGTTTCGGAGCCACTCCCTCCAAGATTTTTTACCTGGCCGAGAATGCATTCGGAACTAAATACAGCCGTGCAGTGCTGAAAAAATGGCTGCACACCTTCTTCCGCCGCTTTTTTATGCAGCAGTTTAAGCGCAGCTGCCTGCCCGACGGACCCAAGGTTGGCTCTGTAAGTCTTTCGCCCCGTGGCGACTGGCGTATGCCCAGCGATGCCTCTTCGGCACACTGGCTGCACGAGATCGAGCTGATTCCCGAAAACTAAGCAGAATCTATTTATAAAAACAGGATACCCCCTTACGGAGTATCCTGTTTTTTGTTTCCGGCACTGTACACAGTAAGTCCGTTCATAAGGCAAACAGTGTATTTCCCTTATAATATTTACTCGTCTCGCAGCTGAGGGACCATCGTCCTCCATCTGAGGGATCATTGTCACACGGCTGCGTGATCATTGTCCCTCAGCTGAGAGACGAAGAATATACTTTGAGTTAGGCGCTAAATATGCCTGTAGAAAAGCTAATCTCTTAAGGGAAATTAGCTTGCTACTGGCATATCGCTGCTAGGGAATGTTGGTGACAGATGACAGATGAACCCGATCTGTCATTCGGCATCTGTCATTCCAAAAAGTCCCTTCAATAAAGGGATTTGAGGGGTAAAATGACAGATGACAGTTACTTTGACATAATTTTCTTTTTTCCGGCAAACAGTGTTTCGTAATGCGGTATGCTATCAAAAATACCACCGCTTGTTTTGTAAAAGTCGTCATCAACATGGTAGAGTCCGTTTATCGGATTCACCCATTTTTTGCTTTTCTGCGGATGATAATCCATCATTTTATCCCACTGCAGGTAATTAAGGCTTCCGTTGCTTTCGAGCAGGCTCAGGTTACCCAATCCGGGAAAAGGCTGCAACCTTGCGGCCACATTTTTATTCCATTCCACCAGAATCGGATTTACGGTAAGGTCGGCACAGAAACAGTGAACCTGATGTTCTTGTGCCAGCTTGGCTATCTTCATCGTCATGCTCAGTGTTTTAGCAATAGGTTTCAGGGCAATGGCCCTGTATCCCATCTGAATCCGTTTCAGCGCATCCTGATCCGTATGCGCTGTTTCGTCGGCCACCAGCCTCACCGGAATATCGGTAACATCGCATTCCATCTCTTCGGGAAAAGGTTCCTCTATAATGGCTATCCGGTCGTACGCCCCGATTTTCTTTGTATAGTCCAATAATTTAAGAAAGGTATCCTTCTGCTCGTAGCGTCCGTTGGCATCCAGGTAATACACCACCCTGCCCTCTTTGGTATAAGGATTCCGTTTGTGGCCAATCGTTTGATGAATCTCGCGGATACGCATCTTGTCCTTCTCCAGCATTTCGGCTTGCGATCCGGCCTGACCGATTTTTATTTTCATAAAAAAGTGGCCCTGGTCGGCTGTAGCCTCTACCTCCTGAAGCGGAATATTATAAGGTATAAGGGGAATGGATGCAATTTTGTCGTGCCTGCTGGAAAAGGTATCCTTATAAATAGGTGGAATCATCTCATCAAAAGTGGTGAATCCATTCTCGCGCGCGTACAATAACCATGCAGCATTGTCTATCCCCACCAGGGCATTCAACACAAATGTTTTACGCAGATTCGGATTCGATGTGATTGTTTGTCCGTATGCAAGCACTTCGGGGTAAATGGAATCCAGCAGGTCAATCGGTGTACGAAACGATCGTCCGCGGAGCAACTGGATGGCCTTCTCGGTAAGGGTATACATCAGGGAGTTGCCACCACTTTCGGAATGAGAGGAAAATATCTTTGCATCAGACCATAACACGCTTTGAGTTGAAAGTCCGATGCCATGCTGGCCGGAATCACTTTCCAGGTAACTGGCCACCTGCCAAAGTTCGGATAAGGCTCCTCCTTTAAATCCAAAAGGTCTGATTAACTGTTCGCGCTCAAAATCTGCATCAACATTTACTATATGAATATCCTTAAGCGATGGCAAACGGGTTGTGGCAGCAAAATGGATTTCGGGTTTACATGCACAAGCTGCCCCCACGGCAAACAGACTGTTTTTTAAAAATTCCCTTCGGGTCTTCATTTTAGACATAGTATTTATTTCGTAATAAAAGAACTTGCACAAAACTATCACTTGCCTCGGGGATTGTTTACTCAATTTGCGAACAGATGCCCTCATTTAGCGTCAATAATCTAATAGATAGAGATATAGCCTTGTAATATTTACGTAATATGAGGAGTATTATACGCAAATTGAGGGATATTGAATCATTTAAGGCCCTACATTTGCAATATTGAAAAAGACTTGTAATTGCTTAATCTGATATACGCATGAAAAATAAAACAAACAGACGCGATTTTCTTAAAAAATCAACACTTGCGGCAGCAGGCATTCTGGGAGTAGGTTTTCCTACCATCGACGTAAAGGGAAACATTATGGGAGCGAACGACAGAGTCCGGATGGGTTTTATCGGCATCGGCAACAGGGGAACACAGCTGCTACATTCGTTTATGAAGAACCCGGATGTAAAGGTTACTGCTCTGTGTGACATTTATAAGCCTTATCTTTCCAGAAACCGCAGCCTGGTTGATCCTCGATTTTTTCTTCCTAAGGGAAGGCCGGTTCCTGTAATGGGTGAGAATTTTGGCAAAGAGATAGCTTTATACGAAGATTATCGCAAACTGCTGGACGATAAAAACGTGGACGCGGTATGTATCGCTACCCCTGATCATTGGCACGCTTTGCAGGCAATAGACTCGGTAAATGCGGGTAAAGATGTTTATCTTGAAAAGCCTGTGTCCATGACTATATACGAGGGCAGAAAGATTGTTGATGCGGTAAACCGGACTAAGAAAGTAGTAAGCGTTGGTTACATGCGTCGCTGTGCGGCACTTTACAATAAGATACCGGCATTGATCCAAAGCGGAAAGCTGGGCGAGATTTCGGTTATCAATTCGCACTATTACAGCAATATGACACCCAACGGTATAGGCAATATGAAACCAGAAATGCCACCGAAGGATTTCGATTGGAATGCATGGTTAGGTCCGAGGGCATACCGCGACTTCCAATACAATATTGCGCCCTATATGTTCCGTTGGTGGAAAGACTATTCTTCACAGATAGCAAATAACGGATCGCATTACATCGACATCGTTCAATGGCTGATTGGGGAGCAAGCTCCGGTAGCAGTAACTGCCGTGGGTACGAATCATATCATCAGAGACGACCGTACCATACCCGAAAACATGGATATTACGTACGAATTTGCTTCGGGTAAACTATTTAACTTCCGGGTTTGCGAAACAACCAGTGTACCCGGATTGAAATATGGCAACATCGAGATTATCGGTACAAAGGGAAGTCTGTATATAAGCGACAACGGGTACAGATACTATCCGGCTACACCGGGACAGTTTGCCGACTGGAAACAAACATTCGAGAAAGAAGAATTCAACATGCCTAAAGAAGACTGGACATACAATCATATAACCGATTTCATCAACTGCGTAAAGACTAGAAATACACCTGTATCGTCTATCGAACAAAGTTATCGCTCGTCCTCATTTGCCCTGCTGGCAAATATCGCGCTAGAAGTAAAAGAGCGGATTATCTGGGATCCGGAAAACGAACGGATCACCAATTGCGAAGCAGCCAATAAATTGCTTCATTACGAATACAGGAAACCTTGGAAACTGGAATAGAATAAAACTCAATCTTGCCGTGAGGCAACACATTTTTATAAGTTGATAATACATAACATTTTACATGGTTCAAAACAAATAATTAGTTTTGGTTTTATTAAGTAGGTTAGGATTAATATGGTTAAAATCAGGCATGCCTGGCTCGTGAGAGCCGTGCATGCCGTTTTCGTATCTAAATAATCATCAGAAAGTTGCTGTACAACATAAATAAACGAGCATACATCTATGTAATTGTCATTAATTTTGCCAGCTTAAAAAACAAAAAAACAGGCTGTTTATCTAAAGCAGATTGTTCGTCAAATTTATTTGCAACGAGCTGTAAACGGCAAAACATTGGTATAAAGATAAAAACATGTTGATAAATCAGAATTCGTCCAGACTGTATGTGGTTGATGCCTTACGCGGTTTTGCTATTATTTCTATAATGCTTATTCACAACCTGGAGCATTTCGATTATTATTTCCTTCCTGAAAATCTTTCACCGTGGATGAAAGCGCTGGATAAACAGGTATGGGATGTACTTTTTTTCTTATTTGCCGGTAAATCCTATGCTATATTTGCATTACTGTTTGGATTAACATTCTTTATTCAATCTGATAACCAAGCAAAAAAAGGAAAAGATTTCAGAGGTAGATTTGCCTGGCGATTAATACTCCTGCTGGGTTTTGGAATTATCAACTCCGCTTTTTATCAGGGAGATATACTTACCATATATGCAATAATCGGTTTCGGACTGATACCGGTTGCAAAATTAAAAGACTCCTGGGTGCTTATTATTGCCACTTTGCTTATGCTGCAACCCTATGAATGGATAAACTTCGCATGTGCCCTTCAACATCCGGAAGTTACTCCGGCTAATCCGGCATCATGGGCTTATTTCGGCAAAATGGGTGAATATATTCCAAAAGACTCTTTTATAGATACTGTTGTTGGCAATCTAACCAACGGGCGACCGGCAGTATTCAACTGGTCGTGGGAAAACGGAAGGGTATTTCAGACACTTTCACTGTTTATGCTAGGAATGCTGGCAGGGCGCAAAGGTTTATTTAGAGAATCGGACAGCAACAGCCGTTTTTGGAAAAAAGCTCTTGTTATCTCCCTTGTTGCTTTCATCCCTCTTTATCAAGCGAAAACCAATGTTGGCACATGGTATACCAGCGAAGCGCTTATCAGGCCGCTTGGTGTGATACTCTCTTCCTGGGCTAATCTGGCATTTATGATCTTTTTAGTGTCATCCTTTGTATTACTTTTCCGGACCTCATTGTTTAATAAAGCCTTAAATCTTTTAGCCCCAATCGGCCGTATGAGTCTATCTAACTACATTATCCAATCCATACTTGGTTCATTTATCTACTATGGCTTCGGTTTAGGCATGTACCAATTTACCGGTGCAACACACTGTTTAATTATCGGAATATGCCTGGCAATCTTACAAGGCATCTTCAGCACCTGGTGGCTAAATGTACATAAACAAGGCCCCCTGGAATCACTTTGGCACAAGGCTACATGGGTTGGAGCTGATAAATAAGAGTAAAATATATTATCAAACAATAGAAATGTAAGAATAAGAACAATTATAGTTTTTATTCTTACATTTCTCACTTTTAGGTGTTCATAATCGGACAGCTGTCCGATTATGAACACACCCACAAAAGAATTACACGCTAATTATCAATGTATTACATCTCTGGCATACTATTTGATTTTAATGGATCAAAAAACAATATATGGACAGAGAAATATCAAAGGAAATCCGTATTAAGGAAAAAAGGAAGTCAATCATCAAATGGGTAATTGGTATTGGGAGTGTTGCCGGATCGATTGTTCTTGTACTTTCACTCATACAGCCAACTCTTAAAATGGACGATGTAATTGTATCTAAAGTAGATAAAGGGATTATTGAAGTATCCGTAAATGCATCTGGCAAGGTTATTCCTGCTTTTGAGGAAATTATAAACTCTCCCATAAATTCACGTATTTTGGAAATCTACAAACGGGGTGGCGATTCTGTTGACATCGGAACGCCAATATTAAAATTAGATTTACAAAGAGCCGAAACTGACTTTCAAAAGCTGTTGGACGAAGAACAAATGAAAAGATTACAGCTAGAACAGCTAAGAGTTAACATTCGCAGCAAATTATCCGAAATGGAAATGAAATTAAAGGTTTCAAGAATGGAACTGAGCAGAAAAGAGGTTGAATTACGAAATGAACGTTATCTGGACAGTTTAGGGGCTGGAACAACCGACAAAGTACGTCAGGCTGAACTTAGCTTTACTGTTGGCGAATTACAGTTAAAAGAAGATGAACAAAAGTATTTGAATGAGCAGGCTCTTGGCAAAGCTGATCTGAAAGTGAAAGAATTGGAATTAAATATTTTCAGAAAAGGTCTGGCCGAAACGAAAAGGACACTGGAAGATGCACAAATACGTTCTCCGCGTAAAGCAATTCTAACCTATGTTAACAGTGAACTGGGAGCTCAGGTAGTTCAAGGGGCAAAAATAGCCATTGTATCTGATCTCTCTCATTTCAAAATTGACGGTGAAATAGCAGACACCTATGGAGATCGAATTGCTACAGGTAATAAAGTTATGGTAAAGATCGGTAGCGAGAAATTAAACGGTACAGTTAGTGATATTACTCCATTATCAAAAAACGGAGTTATATCTTTTACTGTTCAATTGGATAACGACAATCACCCCCGACTTCGCTCCGGGTTAAAGACCGATGTATACGTAATGAATGCCGTAAAGGAGGATGTTATGCGGATTGCCAATGGATCCTACTATGTTGGCAAGGGAGATTACGAACTATTTGTTATCAAGGGTGGTAATTTGATTAAGAAGAAAATCAGATTAGGAGACAGCAACTTCGAATTTGTTGAAGTGATAGATGGATTGCAGCCAGGTGACAAGGTGATTATTTCGGATATGACAGACTTTAAGAATAAGAAAAAATTGAAATTTAAAAACTAACAGATAATATTATGATTAAACAACACATAAAACAAGCTGTTCAACTATTGAAAGAGAATAGACTGGTAAGTTGTATTTCGATTATCGGAACAGCATTATCCATAGCAATGGTTATGGTTGTGGTTCTTTTGTTTCAGATTCAGTTGAGTGGTTATTATCCTGAATATAACCGCGACAGGATGCTGTATATACAGGGAACAGAGGCGACCAGCAAAAATGGAACCGATACCAACAGAGGTGGCATGTCGGCCGAAGTTGTAAGGGAATGTTTTTATTCACTTAAAACGCCGGAAAAGGTAACAGCTATTTATTCTGAAAATTTGCCAATTTCACTCCCCAATAAAAGATTGTTCAAAGAGTATAATGTAAAGTATACGGATGATGGATTTTGGTCAATTTTTAATTTCCGTTTCATTACTGGAAAGCCTTTTGAAAAAGCCGATTTCCTTTCCGGAATACCTAAAGCCGTAATAACAGATCAGACTGCACGAGAGTTATTTGGGACGACAGATGTTTTAGGGAAAAATATAGTAATTAATTTTATCAACTACTCAATCACAGGAGTAGTAAAAGAAGTAAGCAGGGCTGCAAGAGACTCATACGCTGAAGCATGGATTCCTTATACAACCAAGGACCAGCTAATGAATCTACAATATGCCGATGGAATTTCGGGAGGTTTTAACATCTGTATTTTAGCTAAGCATTCCAAAGATTTTGCATCCATACGAACCGAGCTGAAACAGCAGACAGCGCGTTATAATGAAGGAAAACAACTTTACAAAGTAGGTTTTGCCGAGAATCCGATTTCAAGACTTGATATTGCGATGGGATCTGAAGGTTTCAGAAAAGTTGATTACAAAGACTTTATATTGGAAACCGGATCACTGGTACTTTTTATGCTTCTGGTTCCTGCCTTGAATTTGATTGGCGTTACACAAGCATCCATTCAACGACGGAAAAGTGAAGTTGGACTACGTAAGGCTTTTGGTGCTACGTATTCAAAGCTTGTTTCTCAGATTTTGTATGAAAATCTGGTAATTACACTACTGGGAGGTGCCCTGGGATTACTATTTTCTTTCGGACTTCTCAATATAAGCAAAGACTTCCTATTAGAAAACAATACGATGATTAACTCCGATATGCTTTTCCAGCCTGGAACATTTGTTGCAACCTTATTCTTTGTGTTGCTAATGAACTTCCTCAGCGCAGGGATACCTGCCTTACGAATTGCAAAGCAGCCAATTGTTGAGGCTCTCAAAGGAAATGAATAAATAAAAACATTACAATAATGATAAAGCAGATAATAAAAATGCTATGGTTTCAGAAGCGTAGCAATGGATGGATTTTTATTGAATTGCTCCTTGTGTTTGGAGCACTCGTTACAATATTGGATGCGTTGCTTGTTGATGCATATACCTACTTTTCTCCCTTAGGCTACAATATTGAAAACACTTATCAATTAAAACTTGCTAAACTGAATAACAAAGCACCCGGATATGTACCGGATTCACTTGCAAGTTTATCGGAAACAGAATCTTTATTAAAATTGATGGAGAATATCCGTCAGAATCCGGAAGTTGAAGAGGTCTGTGCAACATTTTTTTCTTGTCCATACTCTTTTGGAAACTCTTGGACTTCAATTATTCCGACAGAAGAGGCTGATACGACAAAAGTAAACGAACAATCTTTCCAGGTCCGCAGGGTAACACCCGAGTATTTTAAAGTATTCAGCGTATTGGATAAAGAAGGGAAAGCAGTTATGCCTCAGCTAAGCGGGATTCAGGATGCTGTTGTTCTTTCGGCCGATCTCGAAAAACAATTCTATAATAATCAAAGTGCAAAGGGGAAAAGAGTCTCATTCAGCGGACAAGCTAATGGAAATCAGGTTGCAGCTGTATGTCAGCCCATCCGTCCTTCCGATTATGAAATTAGTGCTCCTTGTTTTTATCAAGTCCTAACTGGTAAAATGCTGGAAGAATACATAAACTATTTTGGTGCCCAGCAAGCAGAATTATGCGTCAGGATGAAGCATTCGAAAACAAAGGAAGATATAAACTATTTCCTCGAAGAAATGGGTGATCGCTTAAATTCAGGCAATCTCTATGTATATGGCGTGAAGAAAATAGAAGATCAACGCTCCCAACTTTTAAGTTACCGCGAACGCAATATGAAAATAAAGTTCTCTCTGATGGCTTTTTTGCTGATAAATGTATTCTTCGGTATCGTAGGAACATTTTGGTTGTGGACAGAAAATCGTAGAGGTGAAATAGGGCTTCGCATGGCCATTGGATCTAGTAAGTATAGTCTTTACAAGTACATGAATCTGGAAGGGATTTGTCTTTTTGCATTCACCTTACCATTCATTATTCTTTTTATGCTCAATATGGCCTATTTCGATATAATGGATACAATCAGATTGCCACTGTCGTTGTGGCGATTCTGCATAACAATAGGCAGTGCATGGTTACTTCTGGCCGGAATGATTACACTAGGTATCTGGATTCCTGCACGTAAAGCAACTAATCTGGCTCCTGCAGAGGCTTTACATTACGAATAAAAAATAACAAAATAATAAATACAAAATATATCATGATTAAATTAAATGGAATTAATAAGGTGTATCGGACAAAAGAGATCGAAACACAAGCCCTCGAAAATGTAAATCTGGAAGTAAAAAAAGGTGAGTTTCTTTCCATTATGGGACCTTCAGGGTGTGGTAAATCCACTCTGCTGAATATAATCGGACTACTGGATAACCCGAGTTCAGGTACTATAGAAATAAATGGAATCCCTACAGAAAAAATGAAAGACAAACAGCTTGCTGCTTTTCGAAATCTTAATTTAGGTTTTGTTTTTCAAAGCTTTCACCTCATTAACTCGTTAAACGTACTTGATAATGTAGAACTACCATTGCTATATAGAAACGTCTCTTCATCAGAACGAAGAAAAGCGGCCGAAGCCGTTCTGGACAAGGTAGGATTAAAACATCGTATGCGTCATTTCCCGACACAATTATCCGGCGGTCAGTGCCAACGTGTTGCCATTGCGCGTGCCATTATTGGAAATCCGGAAATTATTTTGGCTGATGAGCCTACTGGAAATCTGGATAGCAAAATGGGGGTAGAAGTAATGGATATTCTTCATAGGCTAAACAAAGAAGATGGTCGCACCATCATTATGGTAACCCACAATGAAATGCAGGCGCTGCAAACCAGTAGAATTATCCGCTTTTTTGATGGTCGTCAGATCCAATAAATCCAGATATCATATGTATAAACAATATTTTAGACAAGCATGGAATTTAATGACGCAAAACCGGTTCTATAGTACTGTGTACATAATAGGAACAGGGGTGGCGATTGCCATGGTTATGGTACTTGCGATTGTATTTCATGTTCGTACTGCAAATATTGCTCCGGAAATTCACCGAGACAGAATGTTATTGGTTCCCCGGGCTGCTGCAATAAAAAAAGATGAGCAAGGAATGATGAATTCAAACCTATCTCGAAAAACGGTGAAAGAATGTTTCTACACTCTTCAAACCCCGGAACTCGTAGCTGTAGGTACAAATCCGGATAATTTAAGCTATTTGATTGGAGATATATACACAAAGCTTCCTGGAGGTGCCGACCAATTTAAAACGATGGTAATGAGTACAGATGCAAACTTCTGGAAGATGTTTCAATTTTCCTTTATACATGGAAATGCCTATTTACAAGCCGATTTTGAAAGTGGTATCCGGAAAGTCGTACTAAGTGAAACAATGGCCCGTAAAATCTTTGGGAAAACGGATGTGATCAATATGTCAGTAATGGTTAATGAGATTGAATATAACATATCAGGCGTTGTAAAGGATGTTTCATCTGTAATGTCGCTGGTATATGCTGATATCTGGGTTCCATACACAACTCTTTCGTCTGTAACAGAAACTTCAAACGCAGAAAATATTGTTGGGGCATTACAAGTATATATACTTGCTAAAGATCCGGCCGACTTTCCCAAAATCCGAAAAGAAATGGAACAGAAACGGTTGCTTTACAATACCTCATTAAAAGAATACCAGTATGAGTTCAGGGATGGAGTTCCTTACACTCAAAAAGAGCTCGTATTGCGTGAAATGGACTACAGAGAAAAGCCCCATGTTTTAATGTGGAAATATTCACTTATCGGATTAATCTTTCTCCTTGTCCCTGCAGTAAATTTGTCTGGACTCACCTCGTCCAGAATGCGTAAACGTATTTCAGAATTAGGAATCAGAAAAGCTTTCGGAGCTAATCGGAATACCTTAATAAGCCAGGTATTGGTTGAGAATCTTCTTTTAACGTTTATTGGAGGTGTAATCGGACTAATCCTCTCCTATATCTTAATACTAGGATTGAAGGGATTAATATTAGGACCAAACTATTATACAAACATGAATATAGATGTAAAGCTTGATCCGGAAATGATGATCAATTTTCCGATTTTTACTTATGCTTTTATTGTATGTGTTCTATTGAACCTCCTTTCTGCTTTCTTACCTGTATGGAGGGCAACAAAAACTAGTATTGTTGAAGCTATTAATGACAAATAATACAAATTATGATAAAACATTTATTTAAAATAATATGGAATCAGCGAAGTGGTAACGGGTGGATAATCCTGGAATTATTCCTCGTCTTCATATTACTTTGGTATATCGTCGACTTTTTCACGGTACTTGGAGTAACAGCTACAACTCCCAACGGTTTTGAAATCAAGGACACCTATCTGGTAAAATTATCCGTCCGCCAGCCGGATAATCCGAAGCATTTCAATTATGGGGAAGCAAGTGAAGAGCCCGGTAAAAACTTTTTTCGTATAATAGATAGGATCAGGCAACATCCAAACGTTGAAGAGGTAGGCTATGGTAAATGGTCGTATCCCTATTGCTCGGCAAGTATGTTTAATAGTTACACACACGATTCTACTAGTCTCCAGTGCCAGGTATATGAAGTAAGCCCTGAATACTTTACCATATTCAAAATCAAACCGGAAAATGGAGATTCATCCGATGACTTATCAAAAGCTATCTCGAACTTTGTTTCGGAACCGGTATCCAATAAAAGTAAACAGGCTATTATCTCTCAAACAGTCAACGAAAAACTATTTTTCGGTAAACCAACAACGAAGAAAGTTCTTAATCTGAAAAATGACAGTTCTCAAGTTAATATTCTGGCAGTAACTACCAACATAAAACCATACGAATATACGAGACCTGAAGCATTCATTCTATTTCCCATAAATAATGCAGAATTATTGACTCAGAACGATCAGGATATCTGGAGCTACTATGAAATCTTTTTTCGGACTAAATCATCCTTCCCGGCGAATGATTTTGCTGAGAAATTCAAACAAGAAATGAAAATACCGCTGAATATTGGTAATTTCTTTCTTGCAGATATACAACCATTGGGAGACGTAAGAAAAGAATATCTTAGAAACGAAGGAATAACAAGCAGTTTGCAGTATAGAGTGGGTTTTTCCATCTTCTTTTTAATAAACATATTTTTGGCTGTAATCGGCACTTTCTGGTTTAGGATTGAACAAAGGCAATCGGAAATCGGATTACGGATGGCTGTTGGAAGCAGCAGAAGAAACATTATTAGAGTTATGTTCCAGGAAAGTCTGCTACTATTACTTATTGCTGCAATACCTGCCATACTAATTTGCATTAATATGCAAAAACTTGAATTTATTTCGGCCGACCAAATGGATCTTACTTTTGCCCGTTTTATAATAAATACATGTGTAACCAGCGGATTACTGATTGCAGTTATACTACTTGGCAACTGGTATCCGTCCTACAGAGCCTCAAGAATCTCTCCGGCGGATGCATTACATTACGAATAGCATGAACATTGGTTAAAGCAAAAAATACTGTAATTTAATATGACAGATCTATGACACAAGTTAAATTAATTATATTGGGACTGCTTTGTCCAGTATTTTTTCTCCACGGAGAAGAATTAAAGACCGAACATCTCACACTAACCGAAGCAATCAGGATTGCCCAACTTCAATCCGTTGATGCAGCCGTAGCATTAAACGAGCTAAAAGTTGCATATTGGGAATACCGTACGCATCAGGCCGACCAGCTCCCGGAAGTAAATTTTGGAGGAACCATTCCTGCTTATAATAGTACGTTCAGCAAATACCAACAGTCGGATGGCTCATATACCTACATTCGCAACAATTCCTTAGGAATTACGGGTGGTGTATCAATTGATCAGAATATTGCTTTAACCGGAGGGAAGATATCCTTAAAATCGGGTCTGGATCTTAACCGACAGTTGGGTCAAGGTGCCTTTAACGAATTCATGAGCTCTCCAATTGGTATTACAATAACTCAACCAATTATGGGAGTCAATATACAAAAGTGGAACAGAAAAATACAGCCTGTTCGTTACCAGGAAGCAAAAGCACACTATATTGAGCGAGTTGAGGGAGTAACCTTATCCGCAATCTCTGGTTTTTTCAACCTGTTACTGGCTCAGGAAAACTTAAAAATAGCTCAACAAAATCTTGAAAATGCTATCAAACTGCATGAAATTGCCTTGGCAAAAAGGAAAATCGGACAAATTTCTGAAAGTGAACTCATGCAGCTTAATCTATCAGCTCTACAAGCAAAAGGCAAAGTAACTGAAGCTCAGTCTGTCCGAAATGCCAGAATGTTTCAACTTCGATCTTTTTTAGGTTTAGGAGAGCAAACCGAAATTGAGCCTGTGATTCCTGAATCCCTACCATCATTCCGTATGGACTATCAAGAGGTTTTGGATAAAGCACAAGAAAATAATTCGTTTGCCAAAAACATTCTTCGTCGTCAGTTAGAGGCTGACTATGCAGTCGCAACAGCCAAAGGTAATAGAAGAAGCATCAACTTGTATGCCTCATTCGGTTATAGCGGAACAGATCAGCGTTTTTCAAGTGTATATAATAATCTGCAAAACAGCAAGATTGTAGAGGTTGGAGTTAGCATTCCATTACTTGATTGGGGGAAGCGCAAAGGAAAAGTTAAAGTTGCCGAGTCAAACAGAGAAGTAATCCTTTCAAAAACCCGTCAGGAACAGATGAACTTTAATCAGGATATCTTTTTGTTGGTTGAAAACTTTAACAATCAGGCAGGTCAGTTATCTATCGCCAATCAGGCAAGTGCTATTGCTCAAAAACGTTATAAAACTGCAATCGAAACATTTATGATAGGGAAAATCAACATTCTTGATCTCAATGATGCGCAAAATAGCAAAGACGAAGCTGTACAAAAAGAAATTGAAGAGCTTTATCTTTACTGGAATTACTATTATAACATTCGGAGTATCACCCTTTTTGATTTTCTGTCTAAAAGCACGCTGGACGCCGAATTTGAAAAAATAGTTCGAAACTGATTATTAATTTGTATTTTTGAAAACCAATAGGATAATGTATGATTTTGATAATTGATGACGATGCATCCATTCGATCCTCCTTATCGTTTTTATTAAAACGCGCAGGATTTGAAGTAAACGCTGTTTCAGGACCGAAAGAGGCTTTGGATGCTGTACGTATCCTTGCACCGGAGTTAATTCTGATGGATATGAATTTTACGCTGACCACCTCCGGAGAAGAAGGACTCCATCTCCTTCGTCAGGTCAAGGTCTTTCACCCTAATGTTCCGGTGATTTTGATGACTGCATGGGGAAGCATTCAGTTAGCTGTTCTGGGAATGAAAGCCGGGGCATTTGATTTCATAACGAAGCCCTGGAATAATCTTGTTCTGCTAAATTCGGTTCGTAATGCATTAAAATTGAGCGAACAAAAAGATTCGGAACCAATTAGCAGAAGTGAAGCCGACAAGAAATTTCATTTTGATAAAATCATCGGTCAGAGTCCCGCTCTTATGGATGTTCTTGGCACTGTTTCCAGAATTGCATCTACTACTGCTCCTGTTTTGATTACCGGCGAAAGCGGCACAGGTAAAGAGCTTATTGCCGAAGCCATTCATACAAACAGCTTACGAACAAAAAATCCGTTTGTAAAGGTAAATTTGGGTGGTGTTAGTCAGAATCTGTTCGAAAGCGAAATGTTTGGACATAAAAAGGGAGCCTTTACAGATGCATATAATGACCGGACCGGACGATTTGAAATGGCCAACGGAGGTACAATCTTTTTAGATGAAATTGGGGACCTGGATATGAGCTGCCAGGTTAAACTTTTACGGGTTTTGCAAGATCAAACCTTTGAAGTGCTGGGTGATAGTCAGCCCAGGAAAGCAGACGTAAGGGTTGTTAGCGCAACAAATCGAAATCTTTGGGATATGGTAACCGAGCACACATTCAGGGAAGATCTTTTCTACCGGATCAATCTTATCAGCATCCATTTACCTGCACTACGAGAGCGCGCCGAAGATATCCCGTTATTAGCAAAATTCTTTGCCTGTCAATATGCAGAGCGTAATAATTTCCCTGAATTCCGGTTCACATCAGACGCTCTGATTTATTTACAACGCCTCCCCTATCCTGGAAATATCCGCGAACTAAAAAATCTTGTAGAACGAACTATCCTGGTTTGCAGAAAACCTATATTGGATGCCCGGGACTTTGAAAAACAGGGAGGAAAGGCATTAGACGTAAAGCAAACTCAGGAAACTATAACATTGAAGGGAATGACTCTGGATGAACTTGAAAAACAATCCATACTCAGTGCAATTGATAAGTATGACGGAAATTTATCGCACGTTGCAATGGCTTTAGGCATAAGCCGTGCATCTTTATATCGCAGATTGGAAAAATATGATATAACACTAAGGAAATAATAGTTTATGAGAATTAAAGGATTATTCTGGATATTAACGGCTTTGCTATTGTCCCTCATGGCATTGGTTAGCTACTTTGCCTTTTATTCTTCCTCTCATATTCTTTTTATTTCAGTAGAATTGCTTATTCTGTTCATTGCTCTTTATCTTCTATATTTCTATCGTCGTATTGTAAAGCCTCTTTACATTATAGGAAATGGGATGGAGTTACTTAAGGAACAAGATTTTAGTTCCAGGTTACGCTTAGTGGGTCAGGCCGATGCAGATCGGATTGTAGATGTATTTAATAAAATGATGGAACAGCTTAAAAACGAACGGATTCATATCCGCGAGCAAAATCATTTTCTTGATCTTCTTATTAATGCATCTCCTCTTGGCGTTATTATTCTGAACCTGGATCGAGAGATTGTTTCCTTAAATCCTTCTGCCCGTAAGATTCTTACTCTTTCTGAAACTGATAAAGTAGAAGGGAAAAAACTTTCTGAGCTTGATTCAATATTGGCTTGCGAGCTTGAGAATATTGAAATAAACAATCCTCAGACTATAAGATTGAACAACTCAAATATATATAAATGTACTCAATCTTCTTTTATTGACAACGGTTTTCAGCATCCATTTTTTCTTATTGAAAGCCTCACCCAGGAGGTATTCAAAGCTGAGAAAAAGGCCTATGAAAAAGTGATTCGGATGATTGCACATGAAGTCAACAATACAACAGCTGGAATTACATCCACATTAGATTCTCTGGAGAATACATTCAGAGAAATGGAAAATTGCGAAGATATTTGCGAAATCATGCGTATATCAATCGAACGTTGTTATAGCTTGAGTAAATTTATCACAAATTTTGCTGATGTTGTTAAGATACCAGATCCTTTACTTAAGACTCACAATCTGAACCAACTACTAGAATCCGGAAAACGATTCATGGAAAATATATGCAACAATCGTCAGATTGAATTGATAACCGAGTTTACAGAAGCCCCCTTACTTGTAAAGGCAGATAGTGTATTAATTGAACAAGTCGTATTGAACATTATTAAAAATGCCGCCGAATCAATTGAAAACAATGGAAAAATTTACATACGTACTTTTGCCGGACCTAATGGATTAGAAATCGCAGATACAGGAAAGGGTATAAACAAAGAGACAGAATCCCGGCTCTTCACTCCTTTTTTTTCAACGAAACCTAATGGTCAAGGGTTAGGTCTGATTTTTATTCGGGAAGTACTTCATAAACACAATTGTACTTTCTCCCTTTTAACAACAGACGACGGACTTACAAGATTCCGTATTATCTTCCCATAAAGCAGAATTTTCTCATTGTTGCTTTTTCAAAATAAGCTGCTTGTCAATTATATCCGGGAGTTCATCCTGATAGTGCGTTACATAAATGAGTGTAATATGCTCACTGCAATACGATTCAATGAATCTCTTAATTCTTCTTTTGTTTACAATATCCAGTCCATGCATGGGTTCGTCAAGAATAAGCAACTCAGGTCTTTTAACCATCGCTCTGGCAAATAAAAGCAAACGTTGTTCTCCTGATGACACATGCTGAAAGGCTATATCTCTAAGATGAGATACATCCAGAAGCTTCATCCACTCCATTGACATATCTTCCTGTTGCGAAGAACACTTTCTGTATAGCCCGATTGTATCAAAAAAACCGGAACCTACCACATCCACACATTTCGTATTCTGTTGATAATAAATATGCATTTCCGGCGATACATATCCAATCCGTTTTTTAATATCCCAAATGCTTTCACCGGATCCTCTCTTCCTGTCGAACAATGTTATATCATTAGCATAAGCCTGCGGATTATCGCCGCATATCAAACTGAGCAGGGTTGATTTACCGGAACCATTCGGACCTAATAAGGCCCACTTATCTCCTTTTTTTACTGTCCAGTTCAAATCTTTTAAGATTGAACGGGATCCATATTTAATATGTATATTCTTTAAAACCGCCACATTTTCGTAACTAAGGTCCTGCTCCCGCAAACCGAACCCGGGAATATGAGACAATGCAGAGTGCCGGGGTGGAAACAGATGATCTTGCAAGTCAATAGAGCTAATAAATTCGGTTGCCGATAAAGCGGGATAAAGCTTTTTATCTTTAACAGGCAGTACATCCGTAATAAAATCAGGGATATCGGCCGGATCAGACAAAACCAATACGATTTGCAAATTGTCTAATTCCGACAAACGAATCAACAATTTATTTAAGACACTACGAGATAATACATCTAGTCCGATGAATGGATTATCAAGAATCAACACACGGGGATTAGTCAGCAGAGATTTAACAATCAAAAACTTTCTCAACTCTCCACTGGAAAGAAGATTTACTTCTTTTTCCAATAAATCTTCTATCCCGAACCAGCAAACCAATTCGTCAAGCCACTTCGGATCTGCCTTGCCAACAAGCTCTTTCACTATCGGCACATCCTGTTCAATCCCTTTGTTCCATCGCTGCTGATAAAAACTGGTATCGGCATCAATCAAGCTATAGATATCTCTAAAAGCAACACTTTTAACTACTGCGGAGACAGCTAAATTAGCTCCGTTTCTGTCAATACAGCTCACCTCACCCAGCTTCAAAGCATATTTTCCGATAAGCATATCTGTCAGAACCGTCTTTCCGCTTCCATTTGGTCCGACAATAGCCCAATGATGACATTCATTTATCTGCCAGGAAACCGGTTCTTTAAACCTGAGGTATTCGATTCGGGGAACAGCTCCCTTAATCTCAATCAATGTCTGCTCCATGTACGTTCTTTCATTAATAAGATGCAAAAGTAATGATTCAATATACAAGATAGAAGCATTGGAACATAATTGTGTAATAAGCCTAAAGAATACGCACAGGATATTGATTAATAAATAATAAATACATAAATTTGGAAAGTAATTATAACATAATATTAATAAGTATGACTATCCTGAAAGTTGCGGTAAATTCTTTATTAATCTGTTTATCCTTTTCCTGTGTAAGTTGCCAGATGAAATCTGAAGAAAAAACAAATTCAGATAAGGTAGAGCAGCTTGTTAACACGAGTCTTCTAGACAAATCTCTTCCTGAGATAAAAGACTTAGTAAAGGGTAAGTGGGAACTGGTAAGTGGTAAAAACAACAGTCAATTATGTGAATTCGAAAACACGTACATTGAATTTGACGGCGACAATTACATCTGGATCGAAGATGGTAAAAGTGAACCAGGCAAACTAAACTGGCGTAAATCCGACACAGGAGCAGGCTACGAAGCATTCCTAATGGATGCTTTCTACGAAACAAATCCAGCCTATCCGGTATATATAAAGGGAGATACACTTGCAATTCAAGACTGTACAAAAACAGCCTACTTATATACCCTTGTTAAATCTGAGAAATAAACGTTTTCTCATATAGTCTGAATTCATTTAATCTATATTAGTTAGGACTTTCCAGCATTAAAAAAATAAGAGTCAATAAAAAGGACAAAAGTGATGAGTCATACCATCACTTCTGTCCTTTTTTGTAGTCTATACTTCTGGATGAAGTATATTTATGCTAACAAGTTCCAACCAGGATACAATTTAATTCATTTAGATTATATCCGGTTATTTTTTCTCTATATTAAAGACAAAGACCAGAGGTTCATTAAGTTGTTTGGCTTTACGAGACAAGTTTACCTTTATTTTATTTCCGTTACGGCTCCATTTCAACTTTTCGCCGGTCTTAAGTAATAAGACTGAACTATTCTTTGCAGGAATATTGTTTTCCCACTCAATTGTATCCGGCATATCCGTATTTTGGGATGGAATGTAATGTGCATAAAGTTTGGACCCATCTTTACTGGCGCTGAACCAAACATTGCCCGCATTGTAAACAGGGGTAATACGGGTGTTATAAATTCCCTCTCCATTTACTTTTAACCATCCTCCAATTTCACGTAGGATTCTTTCTACTTCGGGCTCAATAATACCTGTAGGTGTTGGGCCTACACCCAACAATAGACTTCCTCCTTTTGCTGTTACTTCAATTAAAAGAGCTATTACATCGTTCGCCGATTTGAACTTAGCATTCGGCACCCATCCCCAATCAGAACTTAATGTAATGCAACTTTCCCATGGAAATGGTAATTGTTTATCGGGAATTGCCCGCTCCGGGGTAAGGTAGTTCTCATATTTTCCATGTATGGTACGATCAACAATGAGCAGATCCGGCTGATGCGAACGCGCCATTTTTGCAATCGAGTCCATTTTAATATCCTGTCTTGGAGCAGCAACCCAACCTCCATCTAACCAAAGGATGTCGAAAGATCCATACCCACTCATCAACTCTTCAATCTGATTATAGGTAAATTTCTGAAATGACTCCCAACGCTCAGGATGTCTTTCTATTTTGTAATTCGCATTTCTGTTGGGAGTAGCATACCTGGGCCACCAATAATATTCACTGTGCCAGTCGGGTTTCGAAAAATAGGCACCAATCATAAAATCTTTTTTTCGGAATGCATCAAACACATACTTGGCAACATTGGCTCTGGCATTATTCTTAAATGCACTGTTCATAACAGAGAAATCTGTCTGCTTAGTATCAAACAGATTAAACCCGTCATGGTGTTTAGTTGTAAAAATCATATATTTCATTCCTGCCGCTTTAGCAATTTCGGCCCATTGATCCGGGTTAAACTCAGTTGGATTGAATTTATGAATCAGATTGTAATAATCTCTTTTGTAATCTTCATATGCAATTGTACTATCTCTAGAAATCCAGTCAACATCTTCAGAACAGATAGACCATGACTCAACAATACCTGGAATCGAATACAACCCCCAATGAAACAGTACACCAAATTTCTGATCTTGCCAGGCATCTAATTTCTTTAAAACACCTTTTTCTTCGGGCCATTGATATTCGGTAGAACTTTCATGCACAAAGCCTTGTTGCGCCATTGCCTGATACGAAAACGAGATAAGGTACAGGCTCAGAATAAACAGGATTACATGCTTTAGTGATATAAATTTCATTTGCATTTTCTTTTTATTAGGATTAAATAGTTTACTTATCGTAAGCAAAGGTACAAAATAATAAAGAGCAATATCTTTGTTATTTCAAACTCTTGCGCCTATCTTTGTTCAAGGAATAACCGCAATCTATAAAAAACAAGCCATGAAAATAGATCATATTGGAATTTGGGTAGAAGATATCGATAAGATGAGACAGTTTTATCTTACCTACTTTAATACTACTTCAGGAGAAAAATACTTCAATCCGCTAAAGAAGTTTACCTCTTACTTTATTATATTCAATGAAAGCGGATGCCGCATCGAGCTAATGCATCGGCCGGACATAGCAGATAATCTTTCAAAGAGAGGACTTAAAATGGGTATTGCCCACCTTACCATAAGCGTAGGTAGCAAAGAGACCGTAAACATCCTTACCGAGCGTTTCCGTAAGGATGGCTACATTATTGAAGGAGAACCCAGAACCTCGGGCGACGGATACTACGAAAGTGTTGTGCTTGACCCGGAAGGCAATTATATTGAAATTCTGGCTTAAACAATTTAATTATCTATCAAACAGAAGTGTAGAATTCCACTTTACCACACCGGGGACATACATATAGATCGAAAGATTCACGGTTTACGAACAGTTCAAAAAAATTACCAAAGAATCCGGGTGTACCTCCTTCGTGAAACTTATATTTCCCTGCATATTTAAGGGGTATATCGCAACGAATACAATTTATATTACGGTCCCCCTCTTCGGTCTCTGTAAACTTTACAACTTTTTTCTCAATGATACTGTAATTGCAATTCCAACACAGATCATAGCTGTCTTCCATCTCTTCGTGGCAATTTGGACATTCTTTCATTTTATACACTTTTACAGATCATACAATGAATCTATCAGACAACCTTAATTAAAACTTACACTGTAAGGATGCACCATCCTTAATTCTGCTTATCCGGGTTTTCCCTCCTTCAATAAATGTAACTTCCAACCATTTATTTTTCAAACGTTTTACTTCTATATCAAAGCTTGTATCAAAGGCATTTACCCGTCTTAAAGCCATTCTATCCCATTCTTCGGGCAGTCTTGGTGTAACTATAAACGATTTAAAGCCTGTGGGACGGATTCCAAACAAGCCTTCGGTGATTACTCTTCCAAACAAGCCACTTTCTGCAGATAAGTGCCTCTGTCCTCCTTCGGGCCACGCTTCAATAGCGTAAGGAACATGCTCACCCAGCAATCTGGTTTTCGAGTAATAATTTAAATAATCTGTTGCCAGTTTAGTAGCACCTACTGTATAAACACCTCTCAAAGCATAAAGCGTGGACCTATCCCAAAAAGTATTGCTTCCGGCTTGTGTAAGCAATCCGTCATCTGTCCACAAACGTGGCGAAAACAGTGCTTTAATAGTAGCATCGGCACGTTCGTCGATACCAACTGTTAATGGGATACAAATCCACGAGCGGAGCACATCGTTTCCTTTAAAATATGCATAGGTATCAAAGCCTTCCACTGTTGCTCCAAAATAAGTTTCAATTGACTCCCTTAAAATTGCCGCCTGTTTCCTGTAACGTTTACTTACCGCAGGCTTTCCCATATTATCACAAAGATAGGCCGCCGAAAGTAATGCATCATAGTATAAAGAGGAGGTGCACAAATTGGCATCTCCACTGGGAAAACGATTCTCCAGCTCATCCGTATCAGAAAGCACCACCCCCTCTTTATTAAGGTTCCTGTTGCAGTAGGTAAGACACCAATCAATCAATGGCCAAAGTTTAACAGCTTCATCCGGCTTCCCACTTGCCAGTGCATAGCGGGATGCACCATATGCAATCATAGCAGCATCTCCCCTATCTCCCGCACCATTCCAAATATCCAGTCCTTCGGCAATAATGGAACTTGGTATTGGTTTCCATTCTTCATTCATAAAACGGGAAAAATGCATGAACGAATTCATTGCAGATTCGTTTCCGTAGGTATAGCCTACAAAAGGGAAATAGGGATTTACATATTCGGCCTGATCGTTTGCCCAGATAGCAGCATAATATGATTCGCCACCCGGACCGTGAAACGGTCCTCCTTTTGTTTCAAAAATACTCTCACAAGCTCTTATTTTCGAGAAAGCAAACATGCGGTTAATGGTGTCATTGGGGGTTTCCAAAACTAAATTACTCTTCAAAGAGCTGATTAATTCCACTCTCTTTTGTTTTTCCACCTCTCCGTCAATCTTTTCCATAGGATCATTCATTTTATATGCGGCGATGTATCCCGTAAAAAGCAATGTATCTCCACCGGCTAAATGATAGCTCCCGTTTCGGTTAACTGCTGTTGCCAACCGGTAACTACCATCTACACCTTCATCACGAAATGTTTCTATAACCGACAAACTGGATGGAATTTCTACAGTCACACTACTCTTTTCCTGATTAATGATGTGATAGAGTTCAACTAAAGCAGGTTTATCAACAGACGGGAAATATTCTCTTACTACTTTCAGTTTCCCTTTTCCTCCCATAGTAAAAGAACTTTCTACCCTCAAAAGGCCATCCAAAGTAATCCGTTCTACCTTTTCGTTATCCAGAGATTTGCTATTCGCCAAAACCATATTCAATGGATTCCAATTAAATCTTCGCATCAAACTTGCATGCGTATTATTAGGAATTGTTCTAAGTAAAGGCCATATCAAGCTTTTATTAAGTTCAAACTCCTGATCTTGATTTACTCCATAGCGTAATACAACCGACACCCGTTTGCCGCTCATTTCAATATGATCGGAATGAGGGTACTTCTCCTCGTTTACGATCCATGAAATTCCACCGTCGGAGCTTAAGTTCCAACGAGGATTATTAATCCTTTTATCATCAGAGTCATTCGTAGCATTTAACTTCAATGATAAAAAAATGATGAGAAGTAAAAATAGATTAATAGATCTGCTATTAAGGCGAAGCATATTTAAGACTTTTGCTTTCATACTCGTTTCATAATTTCATATTAGATGAGAGCAAAGTTATTAATTATTTTCAAATATATACTATTTCCCTTTTGTATAATATCGTTCATTTTTATTACACAAAAAAGACCTTATATTACAACTTGATGCCATAAATTGTAAATTTGATACATCAAATTTGTAAAAATAGCACATATTGTAAATCACTTATCCATAGATTTGCATATTAAATACACATAACAAATAAACGAATCGAATACTCCAATGAAATGCCAATATCAATGAAAGGAATCCAGAAAACACGAATCATCAATTTCCAGGTACTGGTTATTTATTCTAAACCGAAGCAAACAAAGTATCTAGGATAAATGGGCTGGACACATTTAGTCACATAAAAGGGGAAATCTCGCAAGGGATTCCCCTTTTTTTATTCATTACACATGTAATCTAAATATTTAGTTAAAAAAGAGTTTTTTTTATATATTTGCGTCATAATATCAAGTAAATAATGCATAATATATATTTAGCTACAATTTTTGCGGGAGCGCTAATCTGTCTGCTTGCCTCATTATTACTTTTTAGTCGCCGCAAAGACGGAGAGCGATCACGTACTATCCTTTCTTGTATCGTTTTATTTTCTGTTTTTAATTATATAACCCGCTTCATAAACCTTATAAACGGTGAAGCACCCCAATTGATAGTATCCGTCCCTATGTTGGTGCTGGCCATCTTTATGGTAATCTCATATATAATGTATCCCATAGAAGTGATTTCGCCCGGATGGCTTAATTTCAGACGGATACTCAAGCTGTATTCTCCTTGTCTTTTCATTCTGGTAACATATAAGATCTCCCTTTGGGCTAATGTGGAATATAAATCCTACAATACTCTTTTGGATATGTTTCCTCTTGCTGGAGATTTTGATGTGTTGTTCCGCTTTATACTTGCCCTTTTAGTCTTTATGCCCATTCTATTTATATTTTTTATCCCTTACACCCGTCGATACAACAATACAGATTATGTGTGGATACGAAAGTATGTTTTTACGCTTTCACTTAACACGTTGGCATACATTCTGGTATTAACCTTCGAAGATCCCATAATTCGTACGCTTTATTACTATGTAAGTGTGGGATGCAGTCTTTATATAGTTTATATGGAACTGTTTGTCCGTTTGATAAGAAAACCTGTTGTGGCAGAGACTGTCCTGCAGAAAGAGAAAGAGCCTTCTACACCATGTACAGAGTCATTCTCCAAAGTGAAGAACACAATTCTGATAGACCGGTTAAATGCCTACATGGAAAACACTTTTGCATGGCGGGATCCCGACTTATCACTAAATACACTTGCACAGGCTCTTTGTACCAACCGTACAACACTGAATCAGGCAATACATGACAACGGATACGAAAGTTATACAGCTTACATAAACCATCTACGTATAAAAGATTTTCTTAACCAGATTAAATCGAAGCAACCTGTTAACTTCCAGGAAGCATTTTTTGATGCAGGCTATCGTTCGCGTGCAACAGCCTTACGTAACTTCCGGCTGATTACGGGAATGACTCCTTCTGAGTATTTTCAAAAAGAGCAGCTGTAAACACGAATCCATTTAAGAGAAAATCCAAATTATTATGTAACTTTGGATTGTTATCATATAAATTGAATGGATATGAATAATTTCTGGGATGACAGATATCGCGATGGAAAATATATTTACGGAACGAATCCGAATGCATTTTTTAAAGAGTTTATTATTAAACATCCTATCGGCACGATTCTATTACCTGCCGAAGGTGAAGGCCGAAATGCTGTATATGCAGCCCAATGCGGATGGAAAGTTGAAGCATTCGATTTAAGTAAGGAGGGTTGGAACAAAGCCATAAAATTAGCCATTCAACAGAATGTAAACATAAACTACCAGATTGCTGGGTTTGATTCGGTTGAATACAGACCTTCCCAATTTGATGCTATAGCCTTGATATATGCCCATTTACCTAAAGAAAACAAAACAGAATTTTTCAGGAGGCTGCTACCTTTCTTAAAAGCAGGAGGGTATGTTTTGTTTGAGGGTTTTAGCAAGGAGCAACGTGCGTATCAAAAACAAAATGAATCGGCAGGAGGGCCCAAAGATATTGATATGTTATTCTCTGAAGATGAGCTGTCAACGATCTTCCAAGAACTGGAAATTATCAAACTTGAAAAATGTATAACCACCCTTTCCGAAGGCATCGGACATAACGGAGAATCGGCCATCATACGGATGATTGCACGCAAATCATACATAAAATAAGCCGAAAAATATATCAAAAAAGATATCAGAAGCCTTTTAAGCACTTCTGATATCCTTTACTATACTTACCAATCCTCAATTAAGGATTGTTTGAGTCCATGTAATTCCACTTATATCCGTAAGAATCAGCCTATATTCTCCTTTTGGCAAGGTGCTGAATACATCATCGGTAATACTGATTTCGGCTTTACTCCCCAGAGGAATAATCAAGCTGTGTTTTCCGGGTTTAACTTTAGCAACATATCGGTTGCTTATATCGGATTCATGAAATTTCGATAATTCGGCGCCATCCTTTCTAATCAGACTGTTACCATCCTTATCTTTTAATTCAATCCTGATAAGAAATGAACCGTATACATCAGCACCTTCCACTCTGTATACTGTAAACGTAAGCTGTCTGCTATCCAATTTTGCGTCAGATATCTCCACAACGGGTTTTACGGACTTATTATGCAACTTACCCCATACACCATTATGGAAATACTGATTGGTAAACAACGTCATACCTAATATGGCTACAGATCCACCAAGAATGATCCGGTTTAAGACTTTAGAGGGTATAGGCAACACGCCCGAGCCGATCCATGCGAACCAGCTGGACTGGCGTATGGCAGACTTTCTGAATAAGTAGTGATCCATCGAATATACACCTCCACCAGTAAAATAGATGGAAAATCCGGTTGCCATACCTAAAATTCCGATTTGCCATTCATCAAGACAGGTAGTTCCCAACCATCCGGAGCCAAGTAAAATGCCGGTAGCAAGTGCCAAAACTCCCAAACTCATAAGACGGGTAAATAAACCCAACATAATAAATAGCCCTACAATTGCCTCCACAATTGTAAAAAGTACCATAGCCCACCAAAGTGACTCCGGGTTGGAAACTAAATATTCTATAATTGGCTTTATACCCAACGCGTTTGGCAAAAAGTGATTAAATTTTTCGCCAATATATCCTGCCTCATCGGCGATTAATTTGTTATCGAGGATCAACCTTCTCCAGAATGCTGAAAAATAGGTCCAACCAACCACTAAACGCAACGCAAGAGTAAAAGCTCCGGAAAGTGAGTATGCTTGCTGCAACTCTTTGTTATTTTGAATCATGATATTCCTAAATATTTAAAATTAAACAAATAAAAGATGGATGGATTAAATTGTATTTAATCCATAAAACACTAAATCTGTTTAGAAATCAAATAATTAGCTTTCGCTGAAGTATAAATATGGGAACTCCGGATTCTCCTCGAAGCTTATTTTCCTCATAATTCCCGGATTTAGTTATCCGAATCAGCGAAAGAATCTCACAATCAGAACTGTTTACAATAAATTTACTTTCACCCTGAGGTTTGGTTTTAGAAAGATGATCGGTTACCGATACAAAATTCGCAGTTGTACAAGTCCTCGAATCAGTAGGTTTAAGCGTGTATACTGATGTATTGAGGGGAATATCAAAGAACTGCTTTATCTCTTGTTTGAGTGAACAAGAAAAACAAAGCAATATTGCCAGGGGTAATAGCAATAACCGATTCTTATTTATTTTATACAACTTAAGCCTCATCATATATAGTAACAGAGAGGGCTGGATTTTGTTTTAACCTTTTCAAATCCCTGTTCGCAGAATAGAATAAAAATAATATTATATTTGACAATTATTATCACGTATAGACCGTTATCTTCATAAAAGCACTCTATAAATTAATAGTTAAAATGGCAATGATAAAAGCTATAATATTTGATATGGAGGTACTTTAGTGGATAGCATACCATTCCACAAGGACGCTTGGTTACTCTTTTTGAAAAAGCATGGAATTATACTTGCTCCCGAAGAATTAGATTTAAATCAGATCAATAACTTATAGATCTGATTTAAATCTAAAACCGGAAAGAGATTATTTTACAAACTTGGCATTGGTAAGGTACGCCGCACTCTTTTGCGCCGCTACAAACATCTCATTCATAATCTGTTCCTTCGTATATTTACTGCCGTCTGCATTGGTCTTCTCTCTTAATGCTTTTGGAGTTTCTATTTCAACTACGTAATTCTTCATCCCATTCTTATAGAATTGATTGAAAATAGCCTCGAAGTTGATTGTTCCACTTTCGCCAATCACAAATTCATCCTTAATATGTAACATCTCGATACGTTTAGGATATTTCTTCAAATACGCTACAGGATCTTTGCCACCCTTTGTACACCAAAAAACATCCATTTCGAAACATACATACCGTGGATCTGTATTTTCTACAAGATATTCCCACATAACCTTGTCGCTATCCTTAAGTTTTTTGTATTCGTTGGCATGGTTGTGATATCCAAGTTTCAACCCATATTCTTTAGCGATCTTACCAACACGGTTAAAATAGTTACACATTTGTTGTACATCCTTCACGGTGTAGTCCACATTGTAGCTAGGGATAACAAAATATTTGCCACCACATGCTTTCTGAATCTCAAAAAGTTGACGCCAGCGTTGCATAATCTCATCTTCCTTTGCCGTATCTTCCTGAATACTTGAATGTGTAGAGATGATTTTCACACCGTTCTGATCACAAAGAGCTTTGAACTCTTCTGCAGGAAGTCCAAATACCTTCGTATCTCCACCCCACTGTACCAACTCGAATGCCTTGTAACCCATACCGGCCAGACGTTCGATCGATGCTTTGGGATTTTCCCTTACTGCATCCATTACCGAATAAAGCTGAATCCCTACTTTCTTGTTTCCCTTTGCCGAAGCCATTTCAGGAATTGCAAGCATAGCGATTGCAATAGCTACGCAAGTAAACGCAGCCAATAATTTTCCACATTGTCTAAAGAATCTTTTCATAACCTTTTATAAATTAATAGTATAATCTGAGATAGAACTCATTTAAAACATTTTGCTCTATTTTGCATTGCAAATATAGCATATCAATTTCCATTCGCATGCTTATTTGTTCAGTTTTCATTGTAATTAAAAAAAGTACAAACAAAAAGATGAGTAAGAGATTTCTCCTACTCATCTTTTAGTTCGTTGCATTCAATTATTTACTGTTGGAAAGGTGATAAGTTCCTGATCCAAGTTCAATTTCAATCATGGTTTCATTTTCGGCAACTTTCCGGACACCCTGCTGATTCGGAGAAGCTATATTCAATTCTTTCGGGAGGCGAACTAATGCAGAAGTATTGCCGGGAATGGTAATATCCCACGAGAAAATATCCCCCTCTTTGCTCCATTCACTCCGGATTTCGCCGTAAGCCGACTTATAAGCAGCTTTCACATGGGTAAGGCCTTGGGGAAACTTAGGTTCCATCAACAGCTTTTTATAAGCAACCGATCCCGGTGCACATTTAATACCAGCCAGATCTTCGTAATACCAGATTAACAAGTCACCCAGCAGCATCACATGATTCCCCGAATTCATGGCAGGATCAGCTGTCTCTCCGTTCCATAGCTCCCAAATCGTGGTTGCACCGTTTTTAACCATATGTCCCCAGCTGGGATAGGTCTCGTTTGTTGCAATTTTATAAGCCAGATCCACATTGCCATATTGGGTAAGCCCCCTCATGAGCTGCTGAATACCTAATACCCCAGTGCTTACATGTCCACCAAAATCAACTTCAGTCTTCTTTACTATATTATCGAATACTTTAGCTTCGTATCCCTCGGGCACTAAACCCAATTGAAGCGAAAGTATGTTGGCCGTAACCGTATTGTTGCCGTACAATGCCGAATCTTTATTGAAGAAGCGGGTATTATAGGCCTCCTTAATTTTGGAAGCAAGATCCTTATATCCGGGTATATCTCCTTTGTTTCCGGAAATCTCGGCAAACTCGGTCATCAGATTCAACAAACTGTAATACATGGTTGTACTCAGAATCGCACCATCGGTCTTACGGGCCGGATCCTGCGAGTGTATTAATTGCTGCGATTCCGGCGGCATGCACCAATCGCCGTACGTATCCTTGGTAAGAATATAGTCCTTCATGGATACCTGCTGGATATGTTCCAGGTACCGTTTCATGGAAGCATAATGTTTTACGATCGGATTCGTATCACCGTATTGCATCCATAACATCTTCATCGCATAGAAATAAGCTGCCGGCCAGGTTACATCGTCGTTGTAGATGGTCCAGTACCTTGGCGAAACATCCGAGATACTTCCCTCCGGACTTTGAGAATCTTCAATATCCTGTACCCATTTGCTATACAGAGAGGCATTGTCAAGCACAAATGCTTCACCAAAACAACCGGTCGCCCTGTCTCCCAACCAACCCTGGCGTTCATCACGTTGGGGACAGTCGGTTGGCATTCCGCGATAATTGCCGCGAATACCCCAGAAAGCATTTTTGAATACCTGGTTGATAATCTGGTTAGACGTTTCGAACTGTCCGGTCGTTTCCATTTTATCGTAAATCACTCTACCCGTAAAAACGGTAAGTTCCGGCAGGTAATCGAGTCCGGAAATCTCTACGTAACGAAATCCGTGGTAAACAAAAGAGGGTTCCCAGCTAAACACTCCGTCTTTGGCAGGTGTATATACATCCGTAACCAAAGCCGAACGGATATTTGCCAGATACAAAGAGCTGTCGGGATTCAGAATCTCTGCAAACCGGAAGCGTACAGGCTGGTCTTTCTTTCCCGTAAGATTATTTATTTTGAGCCATCCCACCATATTTTGTCCCATGTCCAGAATATACGTACCATCGGCACGTTTGGTAATTTTAACAGGCGATACCTCATCCTGAACCTGTATATTTGGGTTGGGCTGTGCTGTTAGTTTTCCTGCCGGTGCAGTCATGATATCAGCCTCTTTCCATTTGGAATCATCGTAATTGGCAGACTCCCAACCGGGAAGTTCCAACCGGGCATCATATTCTTCGCCATCAAACTCATTGTTGGCCACAATCGGGCCGCGCGAAGTTACCTTCCACGACTTATCGCTAACCACCACTTCGGCCGATCCATCGGTATACTCAATTTCAAGTTGTGCCAGCAAACGAGGCAGACCGAACATCATTGTCTCGGACTGTCGCATACCGAAATAACGTCCGTTACCCAATTTAACACCTACCGTATTTGTCCCTTCCTGCAACAACGAGGTTACATCGTACACATTATAATACACCCTATTCGGATACCACGAAGGCATGGGGGCAAAAACATCTTCGGCCACACGCTTACCATTCAGATAAGCTTCATACGAACCCAGTCCGGAAATATACAACGCAGCGCGTTTGACTGCAGCCTTATTCTCGAAAGATTTACGCAGGTAACGGGCGGCCAATCGTGTGTTGCCCTGATCTGTTTCGTTAGGGTTCGAGATTGAATCTTCGCCAATCCAGGAAGCTTTCCAGTCCGAATCATTCAGGAAAGCCATAGACCAGTGCTTCACCTCACTCCAATCGGTAGCACCCTGATTTGTAATCACTTTTACTCTCCAATAATAGACTCCCTTCGACTGCAGAGGTTCTCCACTGTATGGAACAAGAACCGACTGGTCGCTTTGTACCTCTTTCGAATCAAAAACAAGCTCTTTGCCCTGCTGCAGATCTTCAGCAGAACGAGCCACCTGAATCCAATAGGATTGTTGCACTAAATCGGGATCGACAGAGGTTATCTGCCACGAAAAACGGGGGGTCAAAACACTTACTCCTTGTGGATTTTCCTGCATTTCAACCTTAAGGGAGGTTACAGCGACTCCTCCGCCCCTGCAACCAGCCAAGATGAATGCTACTAAAATTCCAATGCAAAACAATGATTGTCTCATACTTCTGATAGGATTAATTCTCGGTAAAACAAATCTGATTAGTAACAAATAATTTTACAAAACTAATCTATTAAACCCCATTCAACTTTTCATAAATGATAATACAAGTTCGTTTATTGCCAGAATATATGAATTGAATATCAGACATCACCCCTTCAATACATTAATCGGGTGCGATCTGGTACACAAAACCATTAAATTGAAAACAAATCGGGAGGGTAAACAGCATTAATTGATTTAGGATAATGGAGAAATTTTCAGTGTAGTAGTATCTTTACCTGAAAATTTCATCTTCAGGCAGCGATCCCGGTAAATCCGATGGTAAAGAGATGAATTTAAATCGATCCATAAATAGATAATAATAAAATTAGTACTTTTAGTCGCTAATTTGTAAAGAACCATACATCATTTTAAATTTACGAGTAATGAAAAAGCTAATCTTATCTTTGCTGGCTATCCCACTTGTATTCTCTGCTTTGGCACAGTCGCCTGCCCCGCCACAGAGTAAAATCCTAACAGATTCCATACACAGCAAAGTGCTGAATGCCTACAGGGCATACAATATTTTTCTTCCTAAAAGTTACGAGACGGATACAAACAAGAAATATCCGATACTCTATCTTCTGCATGGCATGATGGACACCCACCAGGGATGGGCGGGGCGCGGTCATGTTAAGGATGTGGCAGACCAGCTGATGGAAAGCGGCGAAGCCTGCGAGATGATCATTGTTACACCCAATGCGGGAGGCAATATCTACGAAGGCGTATGGAACGGCTATTTCGATATGCCGGGATGGAATTACGAGACTTTTTTCTACACCGAGTTTCTGCCCTATATTGAAAAGAACTACCGGGTGATAGGCGATAAAGCCCACCGGGCCATTGCCGGACTGTCTATGGGTGGAGGAGGCGCCACCGGTTACGGACAGAAGCACAGCGATATGTATGCGGCTGTCTACGCTATGAGTGCCCTGATGGCAATCCCTCAGATGGATGATGTTCCATCTCAGAATCCGGGAGAAAAGATGCTTATCCTTACCAAGTCGGTTACAGAGAACAGTTGTGTGGACTTTGTGGCGAATGCCGATGAGGATCGTATCGCCAACTTACGCACAGTAGCCTGGTTTGTAGATTGCGGCGACGACGATTTTCTGCTTGACCGCAACATCGAGTTCACCCAGGCGATGCGCAAGAAAAAGATTCCCTGCCAGTTCCGCATACGCGACGGAGGACACACCTGGGAATACTGGCACTCGGCCTTGTACACCTGCCTGCCATTTGTTAGCCGTAATTTTGGAAAGAATCAATAATTAAGAAAGACCTCACATTATTTTAACAAACATCATGAGAAAAATCATTACTTTATCAGCCATGCTGCTGATGTGTGTTTTAAGTTTTGCACAACAGGCTCTTTGGGGAGGTGCCGCCGTTATCTCGCCCGAAATTCACGAAGACAACACGGTATCCTTCCGCTTGAAGGCACCCAAAGCCGTACGGGTACAAGTAACCGGCGACTTTCTGCCTACCCAGAAGATAAAAACGCCCTACGGCGAGTTTGACGGTCCGGGTGTGGCAGACCTTACCGAGAAAGACGGCGTATGGGAATTTACCACCCCGCAACCACTCAAGCCCGAGCTTTACAGCTACACCTTCCTGGTAGACGGACTAAAGATTAACGACCCAAGCAATGTGTATATGATTCGCGACGTGGCAAGCGTAACGAACGTATTTATCATCGGTGGCGAGCGTGCCGACCTGTACAAGGTGAACAAAGTACCCCACGGA
>Ga0209639_1000888_pt1 | contig 35774 bp, 32 predicted proteins | sample EPASupsiteHSE605_FD_187268 | JGI IMG/M metagenome (GOLD analysis project Ga0209639, IMG submission 187268) | Bioremediated contaminated groundwater from EPA Superfund site, New Mexico - Sample HSE6-05 (SPAdes) (version 2) | ecosystem: Environmental > Aquatic > Deep subsurface > Groundwater >... | reverse complement strand
TTTGAAAAAAAAAAGCTGCTGCCTGATACAGAAAAGGTTATAGAATGCTTGAGCCGTATGAAGGGAAACTTTCAAGTACGGTTCTTAGGAGAGGGAAAGCGGGTAACCGCTTTTTCTTATCCGACTTTTCATGTCTTGATTGGGTTTTTCCGTGTCCGCCTGTATTTTCTGTGGTAATAGAACGTCTAGTAACTTTGATGTGAACGTTGCGTTCGAAACTGTATTTATTTCCAAATTATGTATCTGTTTTGGAATCGATACACTAGTATCGTAAAAACCTAATTATCGAACATATTATTTGGTAGATTCCATCAGCTGATATGGTTTTGACCTTAAATTGATGATCCACAATTAAGTTTTCGTGACACTAGGCTATTAAATTTTTCTCTCAAAATACAGGTATCCTTTTTCCTCTTTCTGGAAAGTAAAACCGTGCTTGAGGTACATATCTATCGCTTTAGTAAGAGTTGAATCGGTTTTAAGCATGGCACCTGAGCAGTTTTTTTCAGCAAAATCCAGAGCAGCCCTAAAAAGCTTTTTTCCATTGCCTTTGCTCCTGAAGTCTTTTTTAAGGTAGATGCGCCTGATTTCGCACAGATTCCCCTCAAGTTTTCGGACGCCTGCAGTACCGACGACCCTGCCGTCTGCAATCCCGACAAAAAAAGTACCTCCGCTTGCAAAGTAATAACCGTTTATGTCCTTAAGGTCGGCATCTTTAAGTCTGTCATATTCAAAACCGTGCTCCAGCAGGACTTCAAGGACAACATCATGGACTTCCTCTTTTCTTGAATCGTCATATCTCTGGATTATCATCGATTTATCCTCGTAAACTGGCCGGACATTTTTGGTCCTAATTTACCTGGTCGGTTTTCAGGCTTTTTTGCGCGATTTCAGGTTTTAAATATCTCTGCGAATTGAGATATTTCTCGGGGCTTTTCAGGAAGTCCAGGGAAATAGTGTAAAAAATTTCTGTTCCAATAATCAGGATATCTTCATCGATATCGAACGTGCATGAGTGGTTGATTTCCACAATTCTTTTTTTCGGGTTTCGGGTACCGACTGAAATGAAGATTCCGGGCACTCTTTGCAGATAACTTGCAAAATCTTCGGCTGCAAAGGTTTTTTCTATCTCCGGATAAATCGTAAGTTCCGGAAAACTCTCCTGCAGCTTTGAATGTACTGCAGCCGTGAAAACAGGGTTATTTACAAGGACAGGATAGCCGTGCAGGATATCAAGATCATAATCAGGATAGCCTGAAAATTCTTCCCCGGATTTTATGTATTTTTCTACTACGGAATCAAGGCATTCCTTTATAGTTCTGTCAATTATATCCGTGTTTTCCCTGTCAAAAGTCCGGTAGCTTCCAAGAATTCCGACACTGTCAGGAATCCTGTTGAACTGGGCTCCACCCTGGATTCTTCCCACTCCAAGGACATATTTATCCGGTTCAAGCTGCTTTTCCAGAGCAGAATGAAGGCTATTTATAAAGTCTACTGCCATCCTGACAGGATCAATACAGCTTTCGGGTTTTGAGATATGGCCTCCTTTTCCTTTAAGGATGACTTCAAACCGGTTGGTGCTTGCCATGAAAGGTCCGGGACGAAAACCCACGCTTCCGGACTCGTGATTAGTAAATACGTGCATGCCCATAACTGCATCCACGCCTTCAAGCCCTCCGTCTGCAATAACCCTTTCCGAACCGCCTGGAGGGATTTCTTCTGCAGGCTGGAAGATAAGACGTACTTCGCCTGGAAAGTCTCTGTTTTCCTGAAAAAGCCGCGCAGCCCCAAAAAGCATTGCCATGTGCCCATCGTGCCCGCAGGCGTGCATTACTCCATTGTTTCTGGAAATATAATCCCTGTTCCTTTCTGTGGATTCTTCCTGCACCTGCAGCCCGTCCATGTCCGAGCGAAGGGCGATACAGGGGCCGGGTAATGTTCCCCGGATACTTGCAAGCACGCCGGTATCGGCAATTTTCCTTGCTTCTATTCCCAATTCTCCAAGGATTTTCAGGATTTTTTTCTGGGTTTCATATTCTTCAAAACTGAGTTCGGGGTATTGGTGAAATTCGCGCCTTAGCCGGATAATCCAGGCTTCGAGCGCTTCTGCACTCGGGTTATCTCTCAAAAGTATTACCTCGGATTTTCTGCACTGCAGTTTATTCCGTTTACGGTCTGTAATATTCAATTCTTTATTTCATTTCTTCAGTATATATTACTCCAGGTATATATTAATCCATTTTGTCATGTCCTTCGTTAAAGACTAAAATACCTGATAACTATATACAGGAGAGGTACAATACATTTCCTGTTATTTATTATAATTTCTTAAATTCTTATAAAGACCGGTAGCTAGGGTTCCTTAAAATCCGATCCTTTACAAGTTCCAGGGATGGTAGAAATGCTCAAAACACGCCTGAGAGATTTCCTTGTCACAAAAGATGACTGGCTTTTTGCAGTTTCCGACTACTTCCGTAATGATGGAATCCGGGCCACACTTCGCTACGTTCCGGATGAAAACGGAGAAAGGGAGTTAAACGGGAAAAGATACAAAAAATATGACTTTGGTCCGGCTTTCGAATTCATGAAGAAGCACAGGCCTGAATGGGTACAGGACGTCCATGTGGTTCCCGAATCCGCGGTAAAAAAGGTGCTTCGCCCTTCTGACGTGATTCCAGAACTCGTTAATTCTGACAGCCGCGTAAGGGCAATCGTAAAGGTGCTTGACATGGCAGGAATTCCCAGGACAAGTATGGGAGTTACGGGTTCAATGCTCGCAGGCCTGCAGAATGAAAGTTCGGACATAGATTTTGTTGTCTACGGCCCGTTATGGTTCAGGGCAAGGGATGCCATAACCATTGCAAAGCAGCAGGAAGGCCCAATAGAAGAAATCGATGAGGAGATGTGGCAGAGAATCTACAGGAAGAGAATTCCTGAGATTTCATTTGATGAGTTCATGCTGCATGAATCAAGAAAAGGCAACCGTGGCATGGTCGAGGGCACTTATTTTGATCTTCTTTTTGTAAGGGAATGGGACCAGATTAAAGAACCTCTTCTGCGCGGGAAGGACACAGTAAAAATGAAGATAGAAGGTGAGGTCAAAAACGCTGATTTTGCCTTTGACAGCCCTGCTTATTATGAGATCGAACACAACGAAATCGACCACGTTCTTTCCTACACTCATACCTATGCAGGCCAGGCCCTTCCGGGGGAGATCATAGAAGCCAGCGGCATAGTTGAAGAGGTCGGCGATATAATGCGGCTTGTCGTGGGCACCTCAAGGGAGCCGAAAGGAGAATGGATAAGATCCCTTACCTGGCTTGAACAGTGCGGGTATATTTAAGAGTAAATTAAAGGAAAAGGAAGAGTAAATTATAGAAGCCCAAAGATTTGCTCTAAAAAGTCCAGGCTAAGAAATAAAAAGGAAACTTTGAAAAACCGTCTTTACAGTCTGATTTTTGTCCTTTTATTTCCTTCTCCTTAATATTGTGTATGAAACCATTACTTCGGCAGCCGTAAAGAAAACATCAGGGCCCGGAGTATCTTTTTTTTCTTTTTCAATATCTGAGTCTGGATTTTTCTGTTTTTCTCCTTCAGAATGGTTGCTCTCATTCAGCTCCTGACTTTCTTTATTTTTGGTTTGAAAGATTTCAACAGACTGGGTACTTATTTCCGTGCTTGAGATTGCAAAGGGAGAAAATCCGGGGGTTTCTGCAGTAAAGTAAAAGTAATCTTTATCTTCTCCGCTCAGGACTGTGGGCAAAGCATTCCATGTGTCTTGACTGTACCTGTACAGAGTTACTGCGCTCTCGTTGATGTTGTTCTCGGAGATCCAGGCTCTAGGTACTCTGAAATTTATCCTGGCATTTTCCAGGTTTTCAGAGCTTGAGAAGCCGCTGTTTCCCACCCAGATATTTATATTTTTATAAACTTTTCCGGGAGCAGGCTCCTTGACTATTGAAGATTTATTTTTGAGTATTTCTACAATTGCTGTTGTTTTTCCGAAGCTCTTTTTCGGATCAAACTCAACGCTGACTATGTCATTTACCCCACCATTAAAGGTGTAGCAGGTGTGAGTTCCTTTGAAGACCTGTTCATTTGAGACCTCCTTGAGCTCTATGTTTTTGCTCGATTCCGGAGAGCCTGCACCTCCCCCTCCTCCGCTTCCTCCTCCGCTTTCTCCTCCGCTTCCTTCTTCATTCCCGCCTGAGCTTGAGGTTTTACCTTTTACAATTATATATCCGGTTTTTGTCTCGGTGTCATTTCCGTAAGTACTGTTAGTTGCCCTGAGGGTAACAGTATAGGTGCCTGTGTTTTCATATGTATGAACCGGATTCCTTTCTTTTGAGTCAGTGCTCCCGTTTCCATCAAAATCCCATTCCCAGGAATCCGGGTTGCCTGTGCATAACTCTGTGAACTGGACAGTCAGGGGTGCAGTACCCGAGAAAGGGCTTGCAGAAAATCTAGCTTCAGGAGGGGCATAAGTTACTATAATTTCTGAAGTTCCTTCCACAGGGACAGCAGAGATGGAATAAGCGGAAATTGTGCCCGAGATTATGGAGCTTCCCGGTTCGGGGGTTGAAGGCACGGTCACCTGATATATAACGGTTCTTTCTTCACCAGCTGAGAGGTTTTCAACCCAGATCCATTCAAGGGTAGACTTTTTGAAAGTACTGATGTCCTGGAAAGTGGCGTCATTATTTTCCAGCTGGTTTACCTGCCATCCATCCGGGAAATTTTCATCGAGTGTCAGGGCTTCAACTTGCTGGTCTGTCTTTATGTGTACCGTGACTGTAAAACTCCCTCCTGCATAAATTGTTCCGACAGAGGTTTCCCTGCTTGCCTCGATTCCTGAGGCTGAGGCCGGGAGTATCGTTCCGGCAAGAAGAAAAATAAGAACAATACCTGCAATAAAGCCTGATAGCTTAATCAATTTTTTAGTCCTGATAATTTCGATGATATTCATAAAAAGAGTCCTTAATTATTTTGTGGATATTGCTGATACTCATGTAAATTCTAAACTATGTTTTAGGTGTATATTGTTATAAATATATGCCTCATAATTCTCCGAATACCAGGGACGATTTGATTTTAAGTGTCATCTGGCTTCGAAACATTTAGGGGGCCGAGCTGATAACTTCAAGCGTACCCGCAGTCAAAGTCATATATAAATAAGACAGTTGCCTATTTTCTGTTATGAGAATGAAAAAAAGTTATGTCTGGCTTATGCTGGCATTCATCTGTATTGCGGCCGCAACTGCAGCTTCCCAGTCCTCTGATTCCAGGGGGACTATATCTCATGCAAATGACTACGAAGCCGCAACTAACGGGATCGAATCCAGCCCAAGTGTAGTGACAAAAGTACAAGCATCAAATCCGTTTGAGTTACTTACGGCTAAGGCTGCGGAAACGGATTCGGATACTGAGGTTACTGTTTATAACAATAATCTTGCTCTCGTGAAAGAAAGGAGGGAACTTGACCTCAAGTCCGGAGTCAACAGCGTGGAATACACGGACGTTGCTGCCCTCATCGACCCGACTTCAGTGATCTTTGAGGACACAAAGAACAAAAATACTGCTGTACTGGAACAGAACTATGAGTATGACCTTGTGAGCAGCCAAAAGCTTTTGGGGAAATTCCTGGACAAGGAGATTACCGTAACCGAAAAAGAAGGAAATACATATACAGGGACTCTCCTCAGCTCTGACGGTGGGGTAGTGCTCAGGTTAAGTGACGGGAAGGTTGTAACTCTTTCAGAAGTCTCGAAAGTGGAATTTCCTGACTCTGCAGACCTGCTCACGAAACCTACCCTGGTCTGGCAGATCTACTCCCCTGCTACAGGCAAGCGGGATGTCCTCACTTCTTATCTTACAGGCGGGATGAGCTGGAAAGCAAACTATATCGTAAAGACCAGTGCGGATGACACGAAGGCCGATATTCAGGGCTGGGTCACTGTTGATAATGGCGCAGGAACAACCTATGAAGATGCCAAATTGAAACTGGTTGCAGGTGAAGTCCACCGCGTAGCTGTGCCTCAGGCAATGTATAAGGGTGATGTGGCTATAGAAGAAGAAGCTGTATCTACCGGGGCAGAAGGCGGTTTTGTTGAGGAATCCCTCTTTGAATACCATCTCTACACCCTTGAAAGGCCGGCTACCCTGAAGAATAACCAGGTCAAGCAGCTTTCTCTGCTCTCCGTAGATTCCGTGCCTGTTGAAAAGGAACTCATTTTTGATGTCTCAAAAAGCAATGACGCCCAGGTTGTTCTGAACCTGAATAACTCAAAAGAAAAAGGCCTTGGAATGCCTCTTCCTGCCGGTGTTCTAAGAGTATACAAAGCGGACTCCGAAGGCCAGCTCCAGTTCCTCGGGGAAGACAGCGTAGACCATACCCCAAAAGATGAAGAGATAAATGTTGTCGTCGGAAGCGCTTTTGATATCACCGGTACGAGAACCCAGACTAATTACGATAAAGTAAGCACTAATACTTGGAAGGAGAGTTATGAAATAGAACTCAAGAACCACAAGTCTGAAGCTCAGAAAGTAAAGATTGTAGAACATATCTACGGAGAATGGAAGATTACCGACAGCTCTGACAAATATGAGAAAAAGGATGCTTCTACTGCCGAGTGGGAAGTAACCGTGCCTGCTGACAGCTCAAAGAAAGTTACCTACACTGTGCAGCGCAGTTACTAAAATCTGAGGCAATAGCAAGCTGTTAGACCCGGGTCATGATCTTATAACCCCAGATCCCGGAAAAATTCAAATAAACCTTTATACCACAGAAAGTACGGGAGGAACGGAAAAAATTGTGCCCCTGTTTTCTTTTTTCCGTGTTTTTCCGTGCTTTCCGTGGTTCCAACTAACTTAAGATTCTACAACTAAGGGACGGAAGAGCTCGATCTACACGTTATAATCACGGAAGACATGAAGGGAACGAAAATTTCTGTCCCATTAATTAGCCCTCTTGAGCGAGCGAAGCGAGGGAAAAGGACGGCGTACTCCCGAGGCGCAATTCGGGAAGGACAGCGCACTGCAAGCCGCAACTCTACCGAAAAGAACCTCGTGCCCCCGACGCGAAACTCGGGCGAGGCGCAATTCGGGAAGTTAAGTAAGATTCTAAGCCATAAGTTAGTCTGCTTGAGCGAAGCGCAGCGTAGCGAAACGGACGGCGGGCTCCCGAATCGCAATTCGGGCATCAAAAAATATTATTACCATCCCCCCAATTAACCTTCAGATGATTATAGGCGTATTGGGCCCTGAAGGCTCGTATTCGGAAAAAGCTGCAAATTTGTGGGCTCTGAAATACGGTATAAGTGGCGCAGAACTTCGATATTTTGCAGACATAGAAGATGCATTTCTGGCGGTAGTCAAGGGGAAATCGGATGTCTCTATAATACCGGTAGAAAATTCTATTGAAGGATCAGTAGGTGTTACTCTTGACCTTCTGCTTGAGAACGATGCCGTGATAATTGCAGAGATAGTTGTCAAAATCGAGCATTGTCTGCTCTCGAAAGGCGGGCCTGAAAAAGTCAGGGTTATCCTCTCCCATCCCCAGGGGCTTGCCCAGTGCAGGCATTTCCTGAAAAAACATTTCCCTGAGGCCGAACTCAGGAGCACAGGCAGTACGTCTCATGCGGCCCGGCTTGCAGGAGAGTTTGAAGAAATGGCAGCAATAGCATCTCCTGAGGCCGCAGAACGTTATAATCTGAAAATCCTTCTCTCAAACGTCCAGGACAGGAAAGAAAACTACACCCGTTTTATTGTTTTAAAATCAGGGGGAAAAGCTTCAACTGAGCAGGTTTTATGTGTTGCGGAATCTGAGAAGTACAAATTTTCAGCCTGCAAAACATCCATTATAGTATATCTGGAAAAAGATAGACCTGGGGCATTATACGAAATTCTCGGCGCTTTTGCAAAAAGAAAAATCAATCTTACAAAGATCGAGTCCAGGCCTTCTAAAAAGGAACTGGGGGACTATTACTTCTATATCGATTTTGAAGGACACACCAGCGATGCACTTATAAAAGATGCCTTAGAAGATATAAAGGTCAAAGCTGATACTTTCAAAGTACTGGGCTCTTATCCTGCGTTCAGAAAGTAGAACTCAGTGGATCTTGAAAAAAGGCAGTGATGAGGTTTCTGGCAGGCGCAGAACTGCAAATCTAAAGGCGAAGATTCTGTATATATGTGCAAGGTTGCAAAATGCATACCCTGGAAACGTGTACATTTATATACTATATTTCTATAGTATCTTTCTATAAGATCTTTCTATAGTATCTTTGTATGTTCTCGTGCAGTATTTGTATATAACAAAGGCCGGTTTCTCCGGTTGCAGAAGGGAGCGAGATGGCTCTGGAGATTGAAAATATAGTAAACAAACACGAATCGGCTCTAAAGAAGTATAGAGGACTCTATATCTTTGCAGATTCGCTTGCAATTTTTCTGATCCTTTATGTCCTTTTCGTGCTTTTCAATATGAGAGATTTATTTCTAATGTTTAGTGCCTTCGAACCTTATACTGGCGCAAAATACAATATCCTGGGTTTCGGAATTGTTTTTGAAACGCTCGGGCTTATTTTCCTAGCTGCTGCTTTTTCTCTTATCTTTACAGCTATCAGGCATTACAGGGCTGAAAAGAAAGATGCGATTTCCCTTCTGGAAGAGCAATACCCTGTGCTCAAAGAAAGATTGAGGACTGCTTATGATAACCGCGATATGGATAATATTGTTGTTCGGGACCTCATAGGCGGCGTTATAATTGATTCAAAGCCTGTGAAGTCCTCGTCCTTTCTTGACAGGAGAAAGCTTGCAAAAGACCTGTGCGTAATAGTGTTTACGGTTTCTCTTCTCGCATACGTTGCCGGAACCGGGTACCAGACGACTTTTAGTCCCACTGATCTTAATGAAGTGATCGAAAAAATTCCTTTAATCTCGGATTCGAATACGGATCTCTACCCTGTAGAGGAAAATGGCGGGACATCGAATAATGAGAGCCAGGAAGGCCTCTTCGGAGAGCCAGCTGTTATTGTAGTGGAAGGCACTGAAGTTGATCTGACAATTCCTCCGGGATCCGGGCAGGGTTTTACAAGCCAGGAAGAAGGGGAGCAGATGAACGAATCATTTACTCAATCGGGTCTTGTGAATCCCGAAGCGGTTGCTTCCCAGGCCTATTACGAGAACCTTCCGGAAGGATATCGAAGCGTTATCCAGAGCTATTTCGAAGGACTTGCAGAAGAAGGACTTGCAGAAAAATAATGTGAAAAATTTATCTAAAAAAATTTATCTAAAAATTTATCTAAAATAGACTTACCTGTATTCAGTTCAATCTAAATTTGTCTGAAAGCAGTTTTTGAATAACAGGCTGTGTTTTGGATGGTACACAGTTGCAGGGGCAGGTAACGTTCAGTAAAAAGCGGGCCTCAAGCCCTGCAAAAACAGCAAATTAACGGGTGAAGTAAATATGAGTGAGAATAATATTGACTCTGGGCAGGCTGCCACGACCTATCAGAACGCAGGCAGGATTTTCAAAAATTTCTTTGAAGAGATAGGAAAAGTCATAGTAGGTCAGAATAGAGTAGTCGAACAGATCATGATCGCAATTCTCTGTGAAGGACATGCCCTTATGGAGAGTAACCCGGGGCTTGGAAAAACCCTTATGATCTCTACCGTCTCAAAGGCTATGAACCTTAAGTTCAGCAGGATTCAGTGTACTCCTGACCTCATGCCTTCTGACATCACAGGGACAAACGTTATTGAAGAGAAGGAAAACAGGAAAGAATTCAGGTTTTCACCAGGTCCTGTTTTTGCAAATGTTGTCCTTGCAGATGAGATCAATAGGGCATCCCCGAAGACCCAGTCAGCCCTGCTCGAAGCTATGCAGGAACAACAGGTAACAGTCGGAAACGACACTTTCCTGCTGGACCGTCCTTTCTTTATTCTTGCTACTCAGAATCCCATCGAAATGGAAGGTACATATCCTCTTCCCGAAGCCCAGCTCGACCGTTTTCTCTTAAAAATCCTTGTAGATTATCCTTCCTATGAAGAGGAAATGGAAATAATAAACCGATATACGAAGTCCGAAGCCCCTAAGATTTCCAGGGGTCTGGATAGATCTACGCTTCTCGATTTACAAAAACTCACCCGGCAGGTCCCGATCTCAGAGGAACTTAAGCAGCGTGTTCTTTCTATTGTGGGCATGACAAGAAAAGATAAAGAGCATATCGAGTACGGGGCTTCTCCTCGTGCGTCTATCGGCCTGATCCTTGCTGCAAAAGCCAGGGCCCTTATAGAGGGAAGGAACTTCGTAAGCAAAGAGGATATTGATTACATGGCATACCCGGTCCTTCGTCATAGGCTTATCCTGACTTTCGAAGCCGAAAGAAGCGGGATAACCCCTGATCAGGCGATTGAAGATATTATCAAGAAAGTAAAGTAAAACCTGAGATATTTGCAATGGCCAGGTTCAGGAAGGAACTGTAAGATTAAGTTTAAATGACCTTTGAAGGTTTTTCCGAGTTCGGGATAATCCGGGCTTTTTGATTGACGATCCAGAATGACTCGCACAAAACAAAAAATCGAAACGGACTTTTTCAGGCAGCTTGACCGCTTTACGTTCTCTGTCCGGAAGCGGGTATCAACAGTCTATGCCGGAAACCGTCCGTCCACCCGAAGCGGACACGGCATCGATACCATCGGGTTTAGAGAGTATGACTCCAGCGATAGCTTAAAAGACATCGACTGGAAAGCCTATGCAAGGACCGAAAAACTCTATGTGCGGCAGTTTGAAGAAGAGAAGACTCTTACCACTCACATCCTTCTGGACGCCAGCAAAAGCATGGATTATCCTGAAAAAGGGACTTCAAAGTTCGAATATGCTGCCATGCTCGCTGCAGGCTATGCCTACATGGTAACGAAATATAACGATCGATTTGCCATTTCAACGTTTACACAGGAAGTTGATGTAAACAAACCCAGCAGGGGCCGAAAAAACCTTATGCGGGCAATCGATAGATTGACAGAACTTCAGCTGTCCGGGGGGACTTCCATAGGAGAGGCAGTCATAAAGTACAGCCGGGAAATCAAATCAAGGTCTCTTATAATCCTGATCTCGGATTTCCTTCAGGATCCTCAGGCAATAGAAACAGCAGTTTCCAGACTGTCCGATCACGACCTCATTTTGATTCAGGTGCTCGACTCCACGGAAAAAGTCCTCCCTCTTCAGGGGAACAGCAAGCTTGTGGACCTTGAAACCGGAGAAGAAATCAGGACCTATGTCAGTGAAAAGTTCAAGGAACGCTATCTTGAAAAACTTGATGACCACAGCGCAAAAATTAAAAACGCCTGCATGAAGGTAGGGGCTGAATTCTATACCTTTACAACCGACACTCCTATCTTTGATGCTTTCTACCATACGATCAGGAGAAGGAGACGCTAAAAATGCCTTTTGAAACCCCTTTAGCCCTTGCCGCTCTCCTTAGCGTAATCCCGCTTATCATTATTTACATGCTCCGCCCAAAACCGGCTGTGCTTTCAATTCCCTCGCTCATGTTTGTCCTTAAACTTGAGAGGGAGAGAAAACGGGTTTATGCCTCTCTAACTAAAATCGTGCAGGACCCACTTTTCCTGATCCAGCTCCTGATGCTAATCCTTCTTTCTATCGCTGCGGCAGGCTATTACTATGCTTCAGAAGAGCCGTTGAGCGGAGAGCATACTGTGCTGATCCTTGATACCTCTGCAAGCATGCAGGTTGAGTCTCGCTTTAGTGATGCTGTTGGGATTGCTGACGGGTATGTGAGCAAGAAAAACAGCATGATTCTGGCTTCCGATACTCCTCTTCTTGCCCTCGAAGGAGAAGATGCTTCGGCTGCGGAGGATATTTTAGGTAAAGTCAAGCCAGGAGCCGGCACTGCCGATCTGTCTGCAGCCATTACAACAGGTATGCGCCTTCTGTCCAGAGAAGGGGGAAGAATAATCGTTATTTCGGATTTCACTAATTCGAAAGGAGACGATCCTGTTGCTTCCAAGAACCTGGCTGAGTCTTACGGGATTTCAGTCAATTTCGTAAAAGTCGGAAAACCCGCGGATAATATCGGAATTATCAATGGCTGGATTGAAGCCACAGATGGAAAATATGGTTATACGGGTGTAATTAAGAACTATAGGGATCACAGTGAAAGTGTTGAAATCGAGACTGGAAGAGGCGGCACTTCAGGGAACGCCTCAACGTCTTTTTCCCTTGAAATCCCTGCAGGCGGAACAAACCAGTTCACGCTGGGAAACCTGGGGCCCGGAATCACAACAGTTTGGCTCAATGTGGAAGATGACCTGCCTGTTGACAATAAAGCCTACATTTCCATTCCTGATACCTCAGAGCAGCATATCCTCTATGTCACTGATAATGGAAAATTGCCTTCAAAAACTGCACTCTCCCTGCTTCCGAACAGTAACTTGAATGTCTCAAAATCAGTGCCTTCTGACCTTAATAATTATACTCTTGTAGTGCTTGCACAGAAAGAGACTCCTATTGGTAATGACTCGGTCGAAAGAATTGAAAGCTATGTCAGGAACGGAGGCAATGCAGTTTTCATTGTCAGCGGAGCCCTGGTCCCCGAGAAAACCGAGGTCGACCTTATTAAGATCCTGCCTGTAAAGCCTATAGGAATCGAAGAGGCAGAAAATGGACTCGGGGTTGAGGAAGCCCTGCAGAGCAGTATAACAAAGGATATCAGGAGTGAAGAAATATCGGTTCGCAGATATCTGAACGCAACTGAAAGGACTGGCTCAACAACCCTCGTAGCTCTTGAAAATGATGTTCCTGTACTGAGCTACTGGCAGGTAGGAAAGGGAACTGTTTTCTACATGGGACTGAGTGACGAGCTCGGGGACAATGCCTGGAACAACTTCCACAATCTGCCTGAGTACCCTGTATTCTGGATAAAACTTGTTGAATGGCTCGGAGGGGCAGGAGATATTTCCGAATATAACCTGAATACCGGCACTTTGACCTCCCTTTCGAAGACTGAAGAAATCAAGACTCCTTCAAAGACTTTCACTTCGAACCGTATCCTCTTTGATGAGGTTGGAGTTTATGAGATTTCAGAGAAGAAAATTGCAGTTAATCTCTACAATGACAGGGAATCTAACACTACAGTCGATGCCTTGGAATTGATCCAGAGGGCTGTTGCGGAAGACGGGCCCAAACTTGTGAGGGCTGATACCTACACTGCCAAAAACGACATTACCGATTATCTCATAGCAGTTCTGTTCCTGCTCATTCTACTTGAAATCCTGATCATACGCCGGCGGGGTGAACTATGAATATATCCCTCGAACACCCGGAAATGCTTCTCCTCATAATTCCCGTTATAATTGCCGGGTTCTATTTCCTGCGGAAGACAAAAACGAAGCTTGTAGAATGGAGGATGCTTGTTGCTTTCCTCCTTGTACTTGCTCTGGCTGCTCCCTACACGACGGTTATACAAACCGTTAGCGAAGAAGATCCTTCACTTGTGCTGGTTCAGGATCGGACAGCAAGTATGGGGCTTTTTCCTAATGAAACAGGTACTGAGCTATACGAAGCTCTTACAGCGAATACACCCACCAGTCTGGTTCAGCTAACCGGGGATAAAACGTCTCTTGGGGATGCTGTGACCCAGTACTCCGGCAGCGGCAGTCAGATAGTTCTTGTTACCGATGGGAACAACAACGCAGGAAAGAGCCTTGTGGATACCCTGGAGTTTGCAAGAGAAACCGATACTCCGGTTTATCTTGTCCAGCCCGAACTCGAGAAAAATGACCTAAGTGTCGAAGTTCTCGGAGACAAGACTGTTGTTGTAGATAACCAGAACGAGTTTGAGGTCGTTGTCCGCCAGGCTTCCGAACAGAATGTCAGCTATTTCCTTGAGGTTTATGTAGACGGAAATCTTTCCCAGAGCAGGGATTTTACTCTGGAGGGTAGGAACAATATTAACAATCCAATTCCGATTAATCAGGCTTTTACCACCCTTGGTGCCCACAATATCCGTGTAAAGATTACTCCGTCCGGAGAAGATCTTAATAGCATTAATAACGAATTCAGCAAATCCCTTTATGTAATCCCCAAACCGAAGCTTACCCTTGTTACCAGTGAGCCCAATTCTCCCCTTGCTCAGATTCTTTCCAGCCTTTACGAAGTTTCTGTTGTCACTGCTTACCCCGGAGCAGGCGCTCTCAATGATAGCAAAGTTCTGGTGCTCGACAACCAGTTCATTGACACCCTTTCAGAGCTCCAGGTAAAGGAAATCAATAAGTATGTCACTGATGGAGGCGGGCTCGTTGTCGTTGGGGGAGAATACGCATATAATTACGGCAATTACCTTAATTCTTCGCTTGAAGAACTCCTGCCTGTACTTTCAAAGCCGTCCGAATATAAAGGAGGAAGGAACCTGGTCCTGATCCTTGACATCTCTCCGAGCACGCAGCAGGGGGACGCACAAACCCTAGGGGATATTCTCGGAAATGCTATCTATATTCTCAGAAACAAAAATCTCAAAGATGCAAATGCAGGCGTTATCGCATTCGGGAGCAAGGCATATGATGTTTCCGGAGGGCTTGTGTTTCTGGGACTTCCTCAGAACCAGGCCACACTGGAAACGAGAATCTCAGAATTAGTTCCTGACGAACAGACCAAAACTTCCCTGGACGGGGGACTCGTATTCGCAAAAGAAATGCTTACAGGCAAGGATGGTGAACTTGATGCTATTGTCATCTCTGACGGGGGAATTGAAGAGTCTTACGACCAGAGCCTTGAGGCTGCAAAAGAACTGAAGGAAATGGGTGTAAATCTGTACTTTGTCCATATTCACTCGCTTGCTGCCCCTCGCCAGGTTGATCCTGCTACTAAAAAGTACTATGCCGAGAAGTTAATGCAGGAACTTGGACTTGGAAATAACTATAAGCTAATCAATCTAACAGAAAGGGCAGATATTAATTTTGGGCCAGCTGAAGAGTCTCCGGAAGAAGAAGGAGAAGAGAATTTGACGCTTGACTCCTATTCTCTCTATGCTTACTCTCCGGATCACTTCATCACGGAAAATGTGAACCTTACTTCCAATATCACCGGATATAATGATGTGACTCCGAAAGCAGGGGCAGAACGTCTGGTTATCGCTGCTGCTACCGGAAAGCCTGTACTCACCACATGGCGCTTCGGGTTAGGAAGAGTTGCAGCCCTCACCACGGACAATGGAGAAGGTGAAGGCTCTCGCTGGGCGTCCAATCTTTATAACGGTTCCAGTGCCAAGCTCGTTTCAGGCATGACCAACTGGGCAATAGGAAACCCAAGGGCTGAAGAAGGGGCTGTTGTGGACAGTCCGGATACATGGCTCGGAACTCCTTCCAACCTGACCCTCGTAATGTATGATGAGGGAATCCCCCAGCTGAAACTGGACGGAAATCCTCTGGACCTTGCTCTAACCGGAAGGAACACATACGAAGCAACTGTAAATCCGGAAAGTGCAGGTATCCACGATATTTCCGGCTATCCACTTGCAGTAAATTACCAGCTTGAATACAGGGATGTCGGGCTCAATAAAGATATAGAGCCTCTTATCCTTGCAACAGGAGGAAAAATTTACACTGAGAAAGAGGCAAGAGCTCTTCTCCTGAAAGATGCCAGGCAGAACTCCGAAAGGGAAGCCAGCGAGGCTGTGAGCCTGAAGGTGTATGTCCTCCTTGCAGCTCTTATCCTTTATCTCAGTGAAATCCTTGCCAGACGTATAAAGGAAATGAGGAAGCTCAAGAAAGCGGAGGGCGAAGTAGAGGCAGGAGAATAAAACCCTGAAAAGGGTTTCTCCCTTTCTTTCAGGATATAAATTTCGGGCTTTACAAATCTCCTGATTCAAATCCCGGATTCAAATTTTAGGAGTTCTTATAAATGCCCCAGAAGAATCAGGGTTATTTGCCCGAAAAAACCTGAGAAAATGGGCACTACAAGGTTATCATCAATTTTATTGACTGCTGTTTCTGAAAGGGTTGCAAAAAAAGACATTATCAGGGAAACAGCAGGGTTTCCGGTAATTAAGAGCCCGATAAGGAAATCAATGATAAATTCGGAGGCAGAACCTTCAATAGATTTATCGTTTTTAAATATTTTTTTGAAAATCCTTCTCTTTCCATAGAATTTTCCTATCAGAGCTGCAGTCAGGTCTCCGAACGTTGTCATAAGGATTGCGGCATATGCTATTTCTTCGCTGAAGAGTGCTATTGCTGAAATTGCTCCCAGGGCAAAATAAATGTGACCTCCCAGGCGGTCAGCTTCCTGCTCCCTATACATAGTGTAAAAAAAGGGTATTTTCATGCTTTGCTCCAGCCGGAGATAGTCAAGGAAAAGAACAGTGGTCAGAAAAAGCATAAGTATCCAGAGAATCGCTTCTTTTCCGAAAAGTTCGTATATGACCACTATCAGAATCGAAACCATATGCACACTTTTTCTAAGGATTTCAAAGACGACTTCTCTGGATGGCATTATAGAAAGAGTTGTGAGGATAGCATATAAAGCTATATCTTTTTGCGTTCTAAAGAATATTCAACTATTATTCTCGCTTGATTAGTACTGGTTTAACAATTATTAGCTTAAAAATCAGTCTGTAAATTTATCATTGTAATTTGAAAGCGATCTATAGAATTCAATAAAAGCCTAGAATTTTTAAGAAGTGATTTATTTGTCTAGTAAAGTTGGGAATAAATTATTCGTTATAGGTTTTCTCTTGGTAATTGTTTTATTTCTCTACATAGCTCTTCCATTTATTTTCATGGGATCTCCAACACCTATTTTTCAAATATATAACAATGATGTAAAAAGTCACGAAGTAACTGTTGAAGTATTTGATCAGCATAATAAATCAATAATAAACGAGGCATATAATCTTGAATATGAAGGTGATTTCTCACAAGTTCGTCCTTTAAGTTTATGACTTCCCCAAGCAAAAGGAGAGTATATATTTAAAGTTACCATGGATAAACAGATTACAAGTACAGTTAAAATTGAGATTCCAGATCAATATTCTGGAGTCACTATTCGATTATACAGTAAAAACTATGAATCAGGTGAAAACCTTCCTATTTTCATTGAAACTACGGCAAAATTATAAGAATCCGACATATTCGCAGATATCTCTAATGGTTATATTTCTCACAACTTTTCCTTTCAATAAATAATTCAGTCTGCTTAAACTATTGTCTCAGAGTCCCGCTGGAGTTCTGCCGAATCTTCTGTCAGTTTTTTAATCAGGTCCATGTCCTTGAGAATCTTCAAACTCATAATGCCCCCAAAAAGCAGGTTCATATGGTACGTCAGAGCTCTCCAGACAAGCACTGTAATCCCCAGGACAGACGAACTTACGAATATTGAAAAAATGGAAACTGCTCCTAATTCAGCAACTCCACTTGAGCCGGGAGTTGCGGGAACTAGTAAGACTACTGTCAGAAGCACCTGGGCTGCAAAGGCGGTAAGTATAGAAGGTTTTTGTGAAAGGCCCATAAGGATCAGGATAAGCAGGGAAAAATCCACAATCCAGAAAAGGAGAGTATATACCATTCCCCAGAGTAATCCTGTTCTTCCTTCTGAAAAAAAGATCCGGACACTATCGTGGAAATGATCGATTTCCCTATCTATCTGCTCCGTGAGATGGAAAAGTGTATCATCTGTCCTTTTTCCTAAAAGTGGAGCAAGCTTGCCTGCAAGCCTGTGAATTATATGTTTTACTTTTTCGGGCTTCCAGACCCCGTAAATAAAGAAAAAGATTATTACAAAAACCAGAGAATTTGCTATTACGAAAGCTGCATCGAATTCGTAATTCAAAAGCATATCTCCCAGGATAAAAAGGGCAAAAGGCAGGCAAAAAAATATAAAAAGAGCGTCAAGAAGGCGCTCACCTACAACAATTGCCGTTGCCCTGCCCAGAGGGATCCCATTCTTATTCAGAAGAGGCACTCTCAGGAGTTCCCCTCCTGCAGAAGAAGGAGTAATTGCAGCCACAAAAGTACTTGAAACAATTATTTCTATAACTTTTATCGAGCTAATTCTATAACCAAGGGCCTTACATAGAGCCTGGGTTCGGAGCCCCCAGATAATATAGAAAAGAATATGAGATAGAGCTGCAGCCAGAATATATTCCAGCTTGATTTTCCTCAAGGCTTCAAAAGTCCCGGAGTTAAAGGTCAAGCCAGTAAGCAAGGCAATTGATATTGCACTGATAATCAGTGCTGTAGTAAGCCATTTTTTATACCTGTTCATGGCAATCTATCTGGATCTTTTTTAGCAGAATAGTATTCTATTTGAGAAATTTTCTTTTCCGATATATACTAAACGGCAGAGCAAGAACTATGACTTGCCAGTTTAAATTGTTTTCCTATATTTTAAAGAAGTTATTTGGGTGCGGATTAAGAACGAACTCAAAAAATCGATGATTGATTTTGGAAAAAAGGTAGATATTAAAGAAGGTAAGTCTATGAGAAAAGTTAGATTTAAATTCAGATAAACCTGAGTCTTTAAACGAATCTTTAACAATATTAATCTGAATTCAAATCTTTTCAAGTCCAATTCGTTTTAACTTCCGCTTTTTATATTCTGTATTCAGGAGCCTTCATTTGCAGCGTCATAATCGGAATTAATTAACGTGTCTTTTATACTTGAGTTCTTATCTATCTTTACTTCAGGCCAGATTTTAACTCCCGAGTGTATGGTCGAGTTGTTCCCTATAAATACCTTGTGCCCGATGACGGTTCCGTTTTCGAGGTAACAGTTTTCTCCGACAATTGTTTCATCTGCTACCACTCCTCCCGAAATATTGGAAGCTTTCCCTATGCACACATTATCAAAAAGGTAGGATGAAAGAATCTTTGCATTATTCTCGATAATGCAATTTGAGCCTATAACGCTGTAAGGTCCGATAAGAACATTATCGCCTATTGTTGTGTTTTCCCCTATGACTATCGGTCCCACAAGGGACGAATTCGAACCTATGGACACATTGTTTCCTATGGACAGGGGACCTCTTATTCTCGCGTTTCTTGTTGTGAAATTCCCTTCAATTGTTGTTCCCGGAAGAGCATCGAGCATCCAGCGCTGGGCCTGTCTATAAGCTGCTGAACTTCCCACATCAGTCCATTTCCCCCGGACAAGCACGCCGTTAATTTTTTCATTGGCAGCGAGCAGGGAAGGGAAGAGATCTTTTGCAAAATCGTATTTTTTGTTTTCAGGAATCCATTCAAAAACGGAAGGAGAACATATATATATACCTGTGCTCGCGAGGTTGCTGAATATCTGGCCTGCTTTCGGTTTTTCCAGGAAGCGGTGGATTCGGTTATTAATGTCCATATCCGCAATTCCAAACTCTCTCGGGTCATCAATCGAAAGAAGTCCTATGGTCACCAGGGCATCGTTTGTTTCATGGAAACGGTACATCTCTCTCAGGTCGAGGTTAAGGACATGATCTCCGCCAAGTACGATAAATGGCTCATTTTTCAGGTATTTTTCGGCATTTTTAACCCCACCTGCAGTTCCAAGTTTTTCTTTCTCGTACACGTAATCGATATGTACCCCGAACATATGCCCGTCCCCGAGCTGTTCTTCTATGCGCTCTCCCATGTACCCGAGGGTCATGACTATTTCATTGAACCCTTCTCTTGAGAGATGTTCTATCAGATGTCGAACTGATGGTTTATTGAGGATCGGTATGCTCGGTTTAGGGTGTTTGAAGGTCAGCGGCCTGAGCCTTGTCCCTGCCCCTCCGCACATAATGCATGCTTTCATATTTTTCCCAAATGTTATTCTATGGATATATTATTAACTATCTTCTTCCTGTATCGAAGGGTCATCGATGAGGATTGTTCAGAGCAATATCTTCTTTTCTTTCCACCTTGATTTCCCTTTCTCCTTCATACTCAGAGATCGTGCCTGTTACTCGAATAAAGTCCCCTTCCTGGATTGACATATTCAGGGCTTCAGCTCCAGCCGTTTTCGGGATAAAAACGCTCAGGACTTCGGAATTGCAGTCAACCTTTAAAAGCAGATGCTCCCCTGTATAGGTAAAGCGTTTGCTTAGAACTTCAGCTTCAAGAAAAACCTTCTCCCCTGCAGTGGATTCCTGTGTATACTGCCTGGCGTCTCCTCCGGACTTTTGTCCGGCACCTGCAAGTTCCGATCCAAAACAAAGATATGCTGTCAAAAGAGATGATAGTGTCATAATTAATAATACCACTACGACTTTCTCTTCCTTCTCCATATTCCACCGCCTATTTTTGCAGGCTTCGGACTCAGTTTATAATCGAGACAATTTTTATTTCAAGGATCAGGGTTTTGCCTGCAAGCTCGTGATTAAAGTCCAGAGTAGCAGAAGTTTCTGTGGAATTTAGTACTTTAACTTCTCTCCCTCCAGGTGTTATGATTTTTTTCCCCACTTCAGGGGGAACCTGGAGTTCAAGCCTTGCAAGGGGAATATCTTGAACAAGATATTTCTTGTATTCTCCGTAGGCTTCTTCAGGTGGGATTTTGAGGATCTTTTCCTCGCCTTCTTTCATCCCCAGAACTCCTTTATCAATACCTTTTACAACCTGACCCGTGTCAGCCCTGAAAAACAGAGGCCTATACTCCTTTTCTTTGCCATATATCCCTGCTTCAATGGCTTTTTTCTTTAACGTGGTATCGAATACTGTTCCGTCCTCTAATTTTCCTGTGTAGTCAATAAGGACGTAATCTCCCTTTTTCACAGCACGAGAATTTTCCGTCATCCCTTTCTCCTGTACATTTCCCTTTCAGCACTTCTGTCTCCTGAAAACGTTCCATAGTACCGAAAGGATGCATAACTCTCAAAGAAATTCTACAATACTCAATTTGATTTCCAAGAACTTAAGTTTATTCTATAGAGACGAGTTTTATATCAAAAATCAGGGTCTTGCCTGCAAGCTCGTGGTTGAAATCAATCATAGCATGAGTTTGATTTACTTCGACCACTGTTACATTTCCATACATAGTCGGGATTTTTTGTCCGGGTTCAAGATTTTCTGCGGATATATCGTCTAAAGGAACCGGAAGAATCATTGATTCGTTGTATTCTCCATAGGCTTCTTCAGGAGGAATTGTGATAGTTTTTTCTTCTCCTACTTTCATTCCGATTACGCCTTCGTCAAAGCCCTTGATCATCTGGTCTGCACCAGCCACAAAGGTGAGAGGAGCGTAAGTTCTGTTAGCGTTGTATATGCCAGCCTGCTTTGCGACCTCTTCTGTCGAGGTGTCAAAAACAGTGCCATCTTCAAGCTTTCCTGTATAGTCCACCTGGACAGTATCTCCGGCTTTCACTACACTATTGTTTACGGTCTCGTTTCCGTTTCCGTTCCCTTTATCTGCACAACCGCTTCCGAGAATTATGCTTCCCAGGAGCAGTATCGATATGAAAAAAATCACTCCGTTCCGGGTCTTCATTCTTTTCATGCCTCCATAGAAACTACTCTGACCACAAATATCAGGGCCTTGCCTGCAAGCTCATGGTTGAAGTCTACAACAAAGTTTTTTTCGTTTACTTTTGTGATAATACCTGTTAGACCGTTCTCCGTAACCAGCCGCATTCCAATTTCCGGTGTAAAATCAACAGCCTCAACTGGCAGTTCTCTTGATAACTCTTCACTGTATTCCCCATATGCTTCTTCAGGCGGGATTTTAAGGGTTTTTTCTTCTCCTACTATCATCCCGACAACTCCCTCATCGAATCCTTTTATCATCTGGCCTGCACCAACGGTAAATGTAAGGGGTTTATAACCTCTCGTTTGATTGTATATCCCTATCTCAACGGCCACCTCTTTTACGGACGTATCGAAAATTGTGCCATCTTCGAGTTTTCCCACATAATCAACGGAAATTGTATCGCCGTTTTCAACTTTTTTACTTGAGTCTTTTCTTATATCCTCGGCCATAAAAATCAATAAGACAAACGAGAACATATTAGATAAACATGCTGATAAAACATACGTAGAATCGATTAAAATAAGAATCTAAAGAGCTGGAAGAATCTAAAGAGCTGGAAGAATCTAAAGAGCTGGAAGAATCTAAAGAGCTGGGAAATCCGGAAATCCTTAACTCTTCATTTTTTTAAGTTTTGATTTGCGAATCGGTCTCTTTCAGTTCTTTTTGATACTCTACATATGAGTAAACAACCGTGAAACCTGCAATAAAGAACGCAGGCACTATAATAAAAAAGACAGCAAATTCCGAGAAAAAAGTTCCAAAGATGGCAATTATCCCTGCAATCTTAAATAGCTTCCCTCCAAGCCGGTTAGTTTTCCTCCACACCCTATCACTGCTCAGAGTCCAGGGAGTCCTGATGCCGATAAACCAGTTTCTTTCTGCATTTTCCATAAGAATTCCTATGTAGTAAAACAGAAGCCCTATTCCTGCAGGAAGCACGGCATTCGGACTGATCCGGATTCCTATGTTCCAGAGAATTATCTGGAGATGGATGGCAACCGTAAACAAAATAAAAATAATTATAAATCCGTCATAATACTTCCTGAACTTTTCTATATTTTCCTTCTTTGGATCAATTCTGGGAATCACCAGGAACATAATTGCAAGGCCCGTAATCACTACCGGCATGAAAAAGAGCCCCCAAAACTTCGACATATATCCGTCTACTTCTCCCTTAGAGTTCCAGTGAGTTGCCATCTGCTCAGGGACCTGCGGGTAAAAATAAATAGAAAGGATAAAGGAAAGAAGGATCAGTCCTGTGACTGTCAAAGTTGTTTTGCGCATATAAATTTTAATATCTTTTCAGATATTTAAAAATGTAGAGTACTCAAATGTGTGAGAATGCTTGGTATTTCTCCAGATATCTGGCAGGATTACAGGAGTGGAAATTTCTGTGACCTTCAAGTACTCTTATTTTAACCTGCATGTGAGACGTTTTTCTCGGATCTCATCCTGATCCCCCCTATTAAAGCTGCAATTCCTCCCAGCACAAGGAAGATTCCGTACATCCAGGGAAAAACAATTGCACCGACCATGGGATTAATCAGCAAGAGTACACCAAGAACTATCATCAGGACTCCGAGGATGGCCATCCCCAGTCCGCCTCCTTTAAACGCCCATGTAAGCCTTAATACTCCGTAAATAATACTCAATATCCCCAGTATGACGACAAGAAGTGACAGGATAACAAAGGGACTGTAAGGATATACAAATACCAGAGCTCCAATTATAATGCCCAATAAACCTGAGAGCAACTTCCATCCCATATTCTCCTTATCCACCAGCAGCGACAGGATTGAAAGAACTCCTCCCAGAAACCAGAAAATTCCCAGTATTTGCACCAGCATTATAGTAGTTGTTACAGGTTTGAATAACAGGAATAAACCTATGATAACAGCAATAATTCCCTCCAGTACAACTATCCACCAGGGGACTTGCAGTTCGTCATATTCCGTAAGGCTGTATTCTACAGTTACCTGTTCCATAAATTACCCCCAGAATTACTTTCAGTAACATATTTCGATAACGTGCGCTGCCATGCTAACAAACGTACAGGTATCGAAATAACCTGTTTCAGTTAAACTATGAACCTTTTATTGTCCGGAGTCAGTTATCTACACTCCGATTTCTTCTGAATGCCATAACTCAAGATAGAGTAATAATCTAAATTAACCTTAATTAAATATTATTTTGTATATATTATATAAATTAATGCATATTTAATATTCTATGTATTCTGTGGAGTTTCATCTTACATAAAAAGAAAGTGCATACGCAATATGCACAAAAACTTGCTTTTGTCATATGAGTTGGAATTTTTTTAAAATAGTATTTAATACATATAGGTAAATAGGCTTTTGAATAATAAAGTATTTGAAAAAAAATATCCCAAGAAGGAATTTTTTTTGAAAAATTTGTTGGTAAAAAAGTTACCTCGAGATGACTACTCAGTCACTTTGGAGAAGAAAAAGATACACCATAATATTTGTTAATAAGCTGATAGATAGCTATTGCCATTCCAAAGAAACCCCTAATTAGGCAGATATAAATAGGACCATTTGAAAGAGGAGTAGCCCAGTATATAAGTGATATCATTGAAATTTCGGATATAATAAGGACAAAAGGAAGAATTATGTCCATAACTGATATAATTAAATAACAGGTTATAATTCGGGAAAAATTTAGATTGGTTTTAAGACGATCAGGAATAATAAGTGGGGCAAGAATGGTCATCGGCACTGCAAAAACACAGTGCTCCTGTAATCAGCCAGGATATCGTCTCCATTCACGAATAAGGCAAAATTGAATACTATCCCTGAAAAGATAATCACTATGCTGAATAGCTTATTCTTATGACGCAGGACAATATAAGCAAAAGCAAGAGTTGTACTGCCTATTAGGAACATCATAAAACTGACGAGTATGGCAATGTATAAAATCCATTAACTACATCACCCATATACTACATCACCCATATAATACCTCATATGTTAGAAGTAATTTCTAAAATCTTAATAGATGTAGTAAGACTAAAAACTATAAAAGTTTCTGCTTAATTTATCCATTTAATTAGAAAACAGAATGGACCGGTCGGGAATTGAACCCGAGGCCTCTACCATGCCAAGGTAGCGATCTTCCCCTGATCTACCGGCCCATATTAGATATGCTTTGTCAGCACTCCCTCATACACTCAGTATCATATATAAAACTGTCGCCATGCAGGCTCAGCTTCCTGTAAATAAATTTTCAGATCTCAGAAAATTCAAATATTCAAGCAAAAGTTATAAGTAGTAAATCGAGTATTAGAAGTGTTGTCGGATTGGGATGCTTTCCCGATAAAAAGCCTTTCACTTCCAATAATTCAAAAAAAACCTTATATCTGGGCCCGTAGCTTAGCCTGGTGGAGCGCACGGCTGATAACCGTGAGGTCCTGCGTTCGAATCGCAGCGGGCCCACCACAAATCAACAACTTCTTTTCGGAGAATTTTCAGGTTTTAGAAATCTATTTTCCCTTCATTTCGGGCCCGTAGCTTAGCCTGGTGGAGCGCACGGCTGATAACCGTGAGGTCCTGCGTTCGAATCGCAGCGGGCCCACCATACTTTCTTTTAATCCTTATTTTTTCTCTCACTCTTCTTTCTTTTTACTGTTCTCCTATTTTGTTCTCCTATTTTGTTCTCCTGTCTTATCTCTCTCTTTCTGGTTTTATTTCTTTTATCTTCTTCTTTTCCTTTTTGAAACCATAAGAGTTTACTTCAGGGATTATGAAATATTGATAGAATCAAGATAACTAATGAAGCTTATATTTTGAAAACAAGTGCTTAAATAAAATGAATAAGTTCAATGAACATACTGTTTGTGAAAAGAAAAGTTACGCATAATGGATATTATTGAAGCAAAAAAGTTGACAGTTAGAAAAAATGTAGGGCAGGGGGAATCCCCTTCAAGACAGAACAGCTTTGAAAAGTAGAAGTCAATGGCACTTTCCTGTAAAGAATATTGCATCTGGCTTCAGGGCTATTCTATTTCCCTATCATAAATTTCAGGCAATATGCTTCAGGCGTTCGATATTCCTGAGCACAAGTCTGCTTTCGGCTATGATTTCTTCTTCGATCTTGCTGACAATGCGGTCCATGGGGACTGTGAGCCTGTACAGCTTGATCGGTCTGCCCTTACCTTTTGATTTCTTTTCTTCCCGAATGTCAATCCAGTTGTTTTCGCGGAGATACCGCATTGCAACACTGACTTCGGGCTGTCTAAGGCCTGATACCATTTCAATGCTCTGGGAAGAGATTTCCCTTCCTTTTGCAAGGCAGGCAAGAGTAAGAGCAATTGGCCTGCTGACATTAATTCTTCTAAATAATTCAATCATTTCATATTCGCTTGATCCCATAATTATAGGGGTCTCATCTTTTGTGTTAGCAATTTCCATTGCTAAACCACTTTCATCTACCATTATAATCACCCGAAGAACGATTATAGAGTCAATTAATATAAATATTTACTTATGTTTTATTTTTAATATTTATCAAATTATATTTATGTTTTAGACTGTATGCATAGTTTACGCATTATAGGTGATGTCTATTGATGCAGTTTGCATCTTTTTATATAGGTTGACAATTCCTGGAGCTTCATACTAAATTATTTGTAAGTTGCCGTGACACCTCTTCTCAAAGATTTTTTTCACAGAACGCGGAGCTTTCTGAAAAATCTAAATAGAGCTCTAAATATATTATTGATGTTCAAAAATATTAGGAAAAAACTTAAGTTAAACTTTAGTGTTCTATCTTTTCAAGATTAATGTCTGAATCCCTAATTTGACAGAAGCATGTATTTTATAATGTATAAATAGGCTTCATGCTTCTGTTTTCTTCATACAATTCAGAGTTCTATCTTGTGTTTTTGATTTTTGACATTTTTCATTTTTCCGAATGATTCTGTGCCGACACGATGCGTTTTTTGTAAGGAAATACTATACCAATTAGTAGAATCTATCAAATTAGGGCTGAATAGAAAAAAGATCTATAATTGTTTAATAGAGTTTCTTTTTAAAAATAAAAAGAAAGTGTTATGTAGTATCTTTTTAACAGATGCTACATATACTCATACAGGTTTGGTTTTCAGAATTATATTGGGTTATTGCCTTGCAATTTGAGGTAAATGAGGTAAAAAATTCCAAATTCTAAAGCTGGATGAGTATAAGTGTTAATAGAGTTTACCCTTACATTTATGAATAGGAAGCGTACCCAGGTTATAAAGCCCAGATTTTAAGCACGATATGAAATTTTTACCTGGAATTTTAGGGGAAATGTTTGTGGAATTCCAACTCTTTATGATTTTTAAGAGATGTTTTTGAGACGTTCTATGCTCTGGAGTATTGTTCTGCTCTCAGACATTACTTTTTCTTCGATTGCGTCAATGATTGTTTCCATTTGAACCGTTAGTCTGTACAATTTGACAGGTCTGCCTTTACCCTGGTTCTTCTTTTCTTCCCGCATGTCTACCCAATCATTTTCGCGAAGATAGCGCATTGCAATGCTGACCTCCGGCTGCCTCAGGCCTGATACCATTTCGATACACTGGGAAGATATCTCCCCTCCTTTGGAGAGGCACGCAAGAGTGAGAGCAACTGGCCTGTTGACATCAAGCCTTCTCAAAAGCTCTACCATTTCGTATTCAATCTCTCCCATTTTAAAATCCTTTTCCTCTGATGTAAACTCATTATCTGCCACAACTATCATCTACCGTTTATATCGGAAGAGTAACTATATTTACTTCTGACATCATTTTTATCAAGTATTCTCATATTAATAAAAACATATTATTTTTGATAAGTCATTTTCTATCTATTTTTATTACTTATATTAAATATATTTTTATCGATATGAATTTTGGATTTGTGGGAGTATCTCACAAAATCTGTTTTCTTCGGTTGATTTAAATGATAATACTCTCTCTCCATATATATAATTATATGCCCATAAAATCTTCTTGCTAATAAAACTTTTTAAATTTTTACACAATTATCTCTTCGAAACGGCTGGATAAGGAATAAGTGTTAGTATATCTTCTCTGCAACTTTTTTTGTAAATCTTCCTCAATATATATATAGGATAAAAGCATTTTTCATTATAGTGTTCTTCTGTTTATGTAATAATATTAATATAGTTATGGAACAGCTGGAAAGTTAAACTGTACTTTTCTTCTAAAATATGTCCTTTTTTTGCAAGTTACAGTCAAATTCTATCCGTTTTGGGTCATTTATACTCTCTATTTCGGCAAGTCTTAAATATTAATCCCTGTAATATTTAGTATAATGAACGCTGCCCTGGACAAAACCGCTGTATTTATCTGCCATTGCAGTGGGAATATCTCAGAACACATTGACATCAATTTTATTAAAAAAACCCTTAAGGCAGAAGGGGTCTCGGTCTTCGATTACGAGTATCTCTGTTCGAGCGAGGGACAGGCCCTGATCAAAAATAAGATTTCTGAAGGGAACCTGAACCGGATAGTTATAGGCTCGTGTACTCCTTCCAAACACGGTACTCTCTTTAAAAAGTGTATCCAGGAGGCAGGACTTAACAGAGCAATGCTCGAGATTGCAAATCTCAGGGAACAATGTGCCTGGGTTCATCCAGATAAAGCTGAAGCTACGGAAAAAGCTCTTTCACTTCTTCGGGGAAAACTCAGACGCCTGGAAAATAGCCAGACCCTTGATGAAATAAAAGTGGATATCGCTCCACAAGCACTTGTTATCGGTGGAGGAATTGCAGGAATAACTGCAGCAGTGAATCTTGCAGATAGTGGAATTTCCACCTACCTGGTTGAGAAGGATTCCAGTATAGGTGGAAATATGGCAAAAATAGGCAAGGTCTTTTCTCCTGACAAGCTTGCGGAAGAGTGCGCAATGTGCTCATTGAGCCCTCTGATGAATGAGGTAGTAGCTAACCCGAAGATAACCCTTCTGACATGGACTGAAGTGGAACGCTTAAGCGGAAGTGCCGGCAATTTCACTGTCAGGCTCAGGAAAAAGCCTAGATATGTGAGGGATAACTGCACAGGCTGTGGCCGATGCAGCCGTGTCTGTCCTGTTCTGGTTGAAAATGAATTCAACTGTGGATATATGGACAAAAAGGCAATTTCCCTGCGTTTTTCCCAATCGGTTCCCAAGACTTACTGCATAGACTCTGATCACTGTCTGCAGCTAAATGGTGAAACTTGTGGAAAATGTGCAGATGCCTGTAAATCCGGGGCAATTGATTTTTCGCAGAAGGAAGAGATTATCGAACTCAATGTTGGTGCAGTTATTGTTGCTACCGGCTTTGACGAGTATGATGCATCCCAGAAACCCCAATACGGATATGGGATTTTCAAAAACGTGATCACTCAGATGGAACTTGCCAGAATGCTTGGAATCAACGGTCCTACAAAAGGGGCATTTCTCAAGCCTTCTGATTTCAGCACGGCTTCTGATACTGTCAAGTCTTCAGTAGGTACTTGTGGAGGCAAAAATTCCTCTGATGATTCTTATGATCATTCCAGTGACTCAGGCACACCTAAAAGGATAGTTATGATTCAGTGTGTAGGTTCAAGGGATGAAAAAGAAGGTGGAAATCGCTACTGTTCCAGGTACTGCTGCATGGCAGCCCTGAAACACTCGAGCCTGATACTCAAAAAATATCCAGGTACAGAAATCACAATTTGCTATATTGATCTGCGGGCTCTTGGTTTCTACGAGAATTACTATCGGACGGTGCAGGATATGGGAGTTCACTTTGTGAGGGGAAGGCCGGCCGAAATTGTGGAAAAACCAGATAAGAGCCTTGTTGTAAGAGTTGAAGATACCCTGGAACAGAAGATAAAGGAGATTCCTGCAGATCTCGTCGTACTCTCTGCAGCCATGATCCCCTCCCAGGGGACCAGAAAAATTGCCAGCATACTTAACCTGAGCCAGGATGAAAATGGCTTTATCAAGGAAAGGCACTCCAAATTGAAACCTGTGGACAGTTCACTTGACGGAATCTTTGTCTGCGGCACTGCTCAGAGCCCTAAAGATGTTACAGATACAATTTCTCAGGCAGGGCTTGCAGCTGTAAGGGGAAAGGCCTTTATTACGGATAGTCCAAAGGCACTGGCAAATGAAATTCCTATTATCAATCAGTTACTCTGTACGAAATGTGAGGAATGTCTTAAGTGTCCCTTCGAAGCTCTCTCATTAAATAAGAGCGGCAGGATTGTCGTAGACCCGCTGATCTGTACGGGATGTGGATACTGTACTGAACTCTGCCAAATCGGGGCCATTCAGGTTGCAGGTTTCACGAAAAATCAGTTAAAAGCCGAAATTGAGGGTGTGATTAAAGAGGGGGACATGCTGGGCTTTGTAAACAGCGGGATTGCATCCCTGACCTGTGATAACATCGGTAACAGTGTGCTTACCTATCCTTCAAATGTCAAGTTAATCAAGGTACCCACAAGTCTGGTGTTGGATAAAGATCTATTACTTCATGCCTTCAAACACGGGGCGTCTTCTATTCTCTTCATAGAAGATCCTCCTGACAGCCCGAAAGCCGAAGCTATATATCCTTTGACTACCCGGCATTTCGAGAAGTTGAAAAAGGAAATTGGAAATTCAGGAAACCGGCTTTATTTCAAAAAAGCCTATGTTCCAAATACAAAAGGGCTTGCAGCAACTTTTACCAGCCTTGCTCGGGAAGGAGAGATGATTAGATGATGCCATATGTAAACGAATACGATACCCCGGAATGTGAATCCCTTGCAGAAACCGCAAAAAAAAGTATCCGGACGCCTGCCTCTCTGGGGCTTGACCGCTGCATTCAGTGCGGAGCCTGCACGGCCTCCTGTCCTGCAGCCCGCTTTACAGATTACAGCCCGCGCCAGATTGTGAAAAAGGTGCTGGAAAACGACCGCAGTGTACTTGAGTCCGAAATGATCTGGTCTTGTTTCTACTGCTATTCTTGCAACTTGCGTTGTCCCAGGAATAACAGCCCTGTAACAATAGTGCAGGTACTCCGGCAGATGGCTATCAACGAGGGTATTGGGGTTGAGAAGCTCGGATACTTTGTTGAGATAGGGGAATATCTCGCAGAGAACGGGGCCAGCAAGGTTCCAGGCGCTGGTGTCAAAAATATGGAAAGAGATCTCGGAGAGCGCTGGGTTAAATTCAAAAAGAACCTTGAACCAATCCGTGGAGAGCTTGGGCTCAGTTCCAGAGATGTCAGGAATACTCATGGAGAAATTCAGGCCATTCTTGAAGGCACAGGGTACTTTGAAAGGGAAAAATGGATCAAAGCAAAAATACAGGAAAAGCATTTGCGTAAGCTCCTGAAGAACCAGTGTGTGAAAAAAGAAGACAAGAGCGGAGATTTCGGCTTTGAAAGCGATAGAGAATATACCGGACAGGCGGCTCTTATTATTTAAAAGCTGCATGGTCGGGCAGGAATACCCAGGAGTGGAAACCTCCACTCGTTATGTGTTTGACAGGCTTGGAGTAGATTACTGTATAAATGATGAGCAGTCCTGTTGCACAGGGATTGGACACTACACTGACATCTTTGAAGGGCTAACAACAACAGCTATTGCAGCTCGGAATTTTGCAGTCGCCAGAAGATGCGGATATCCCAATATAACCTGTCTCTGTTCAACCTGTTATGCCATAAACAAAGAGGCATGTGAACTCCTTAACACTAGTACTGAGGTCAGGGAAAAAGTCAATTCCATTTTCAGAGAGAAAGGTCTTTTTGATCTCGTTTACAAGCAAGGTGATATGGATCCGAAAACAAATTTTTACCACGCAGTCGAGATTCTCTTAAGTAAAGTCAGCCAGATCGAAAAAGAGAAGAAGATTGACTTCTCAGGTGTCAAAGCTGCCGCTCACCATGCCTGTCACTATTATAAAGTCAAGTATCTCGATGTCCTCGGAAACCCTGAAAATCCCCAGCTTATAGATACCATAGCTGCAGCCTGCGGGGCTGATCCTGTACGCTGGTACGAAGACCGCACTCTCACCTGCGGGATGGGCTTTTCCCAGCTCCACCTTAACAAAAACACTTCTCTTCAGGTCACAAAGACGAAACTGGACAGTCTTCAAAAGGCAGGCGTAGAACTTATGATCCATATGTGCCCGAACTGCCATATTCAGTACGACCGTTACCAGCCAGTTATCGAGAAAGAGTTTGAGGTAAAGTATGATATGGTCCATATGAATATTGCCCAATTCGTGGCCCTTTCTATGGGCGCCGATCCATACAAAGTCTGCGGTTTCCAGACCCATTCCGTGCCTCTTGAGGGATTTCTGGAGAAACATGGGATAATTTGAAAAGACATGTTTTGAAGCTGAACCGATCGCTTTTTTGTTTTTTGTATCTTTTTTATCCTTTTTTAGGCACCTTCCCTTACTCCCCTTTTTATCGAGGAAATTATAGAGGTCTGCCTATTCCTATGGGCTGGATGAGTTCCTTTCATGATGTATTGGATTCCTCGCCGGCGAGGTTGGCGACTTAGCTTCTGATCATTTAATATAAAACAAAATAGTTCCAAAAACAATTCTTTCTTCTTTTAGGCTCGTGTCTTCTCATTTGTTTTTCTGGAAAAGCCGGTCTCTCTTTGCGACCGGTGAGAGCCCGAGGTAAGAAAAAGCAACAACTAGCCAGCCCAGGGAAAATCATTTTTCAACAGTTTTCAACAGTTTTCAACAGTTTTCAACAGTTTTCAAGGGTTATCCATTAAAGAGTTATCCCTTATTATAAATGACCTCGTAGCTTATTTTTTCTTCTTCCATACTTTATTCCCATTTTTGACCGGTTTATTGCCTGTAACTCTTTTTTATAAGAAACAATTTTTTGTTAATTATAATACCGTTTAAACACCCTTGAGATTTGAAGAGTAATCCATAAATATTGCTGCTTATCTTGTCCTCTTAATAGCTTTAGTTTTATCCACGTGCCGTCATTTGATTGATGGTTGCTAAACCAGTTTAATGCTGTTCCAATTTGAGGATCATCTCTGGAAAAACCGATTTTTGATAAGCTATCAAGCGACGTTAAAAGATCAGTAAACCAGTAAGGGTAAGAAAAACCGGTCCAGAAACTAACTGCACTTCTATCCGGGTATTTGTCGCGCTTAAAAAATCGGCTCATTAAAAGTTTGCCTGCAAGTCTGGTTTCGGGCATTTTTTGATATCCCGGGTGGGCTGAAAGCGCCCTTAGCGCGCAGCCGGTAATAAGGTGAGAAAATGGTTTTGTTCTATCCGGTTCAATTGCCTCTTTATCGTGCACAACGTCAAGGAATTTAGCATTGACCGTTCTTAACGGAATCGCCCAACCGCCGTCATCCTGGCGCATTTGTAAGAGCCAGTCCAAACTTTTGACTACCCTGATATCATCTTCGTACCCGGCTTTAATCAAAAGTTCGCTAATCATTGGCGAATATATTGTAGTATATTGTGTCCCATATATCCCCCGAAAATCGCCGCTATTTGTTTGGAATGAAAAAAGGTATTCGGCTGCTTTTTTAATTGAGGGGTGGTTTTTATTAAAGCCATGTTTCTCTATAAGAAATCCTATATGGCGAAAAGTTTCTAGTTGATCGTACCCTTTTTGATCGCGATAAACATCTTTTAATTTTCCAGGATATTTCCACGACCCGTCTTCTCTTTGTCTTTTTAAGATTTTTACTGCTTCAGGTGCTTCCCATAAATCCTTAACGTCCAAACCCTTTTCGTCGAGCAGGTCTCTTCTGGCAAAAAACGTGAGTGTTTCATTTTTGCTTTCAAGAAGCGGCTTAATAGGGTCGTATTTCAAATATTTAAGGTATTCATCCATACTTATCATTTGTTTGATTCTTTCCGAAAATTCTCTAGTGTCGCGTCAACAGCAAAATGTCGTATAAAATCGATTGCAACTATTCAGAGTTGTTAAATCCTTGAAGATTGACGCGACACTAGCTTATTTTTATAAATGCTGACTGGCTGTCTCGTAAATTATCACCAGTATCTTTTATTTTTCAAAAATTCGGGTACCCTTTTCATTTTGATTATTTTAAGATTTTTAATATGTCCATCTTCATGAACTGCTTTTAAAAAATCGAGTTTTTCGCACTCTTCAAATATATCACACTCCCAGCATCCCTCAATTCCTTTTTTTGGCAGCATTTTCATATTTTACAAAAAGGCGGCCCTCTCCCGTTTTTGCAGCCTTTATCACACCTGAACCTGACCATAGCACCCAATACTTCATAACACTTATCATAATCATTGAATGCTTTTCCAAAACTCGTAGTTGACAAAGAATCAGCAAACTTTTTGTATTTAGATTTTCTTAACTCTGCCCTTAAGTCTCTCGCAAGATCGGGTATTTTTTGTTGAAAGCCGTGGCAGTCAAGACAGCATAATCCACAATAAGCAACTAATTTTTCATCTGACATTATCTCACTTTTGTCACAACTACAACGTTATTTTTACCATGTTTCTTCGCACATTTAAGTATCCTCTTTAAATTTCATGGATACAATCATGTGAAATGTAATATTCTCATTTATCATTATTCACTTATTGGGGATTAAAATGAACCTCGAAGCTCTCAAACAAACATTGACATCTCTTGACATCAATCCCGATGAAATTAAGAATGAAAGAATTGATCAATAACTCACGGACATGACCCTCAATTTTAGGTGACGAAAATTGACAGCCTCTTTGGAAAGTTCTCAGGTGACGACAACTTGAAAGAACCTGATTTCCGATTTCTGAATTCAAATTTAACCTGATGATGCCAGTTTAGAGCGAATATTTACCCTAAGTTCCGCTTTTTTAGGCGCATAAACTTCTCATGATATCGAATTAGGTGCTTAAACTTAAGCACATGAACTGCAGGTTCTAATTTCAAAATCACAATCATCTGACCTATCAGACTTGTGGAATTAGGCGTATGCGCTTAAAATTTGGGAACTCAGGATTTACAGAGCCAAAATTTGAATTATTCAACACAGCAGATAAATATGATATTATCGGCAGATAGATGCCTATCCCAAATAAGGAGAGTAGCCATTTTTGGATGCAAACATGTTTAATACCCCTAAAGGAGTATAAAATATATATACAAGGGCGCTATTGTAATCATATGTTATCAGGCATAGGTAGTTCCTAATGAGGATAAAAGCCTTAGTGGTAACAATGGAGTCGAATAACAACAAAGAACAAACAGCAATGCTGACTGCTCATAAAACCAAAGCTGCGGAAAAGCTGGACAGTCTAAGTCAGCCCTGTACCCGTAAAACAAATATTAACTCAATAGATAACAATAGGCAGAATAAACGCTAAAAACCCTTCAGTTAGTAGGTTTGTAAAAATATAACGCATGGGAAAAGTGATAATATGAGAGCAATCGGATTTATCAAGAATTTCTCAAAACTGTTTATTTTGGATACATCACAAACATTCATAAATAAAGTAATCGCATTGCTTATGACTGTTGCAATTATTATGCCAATAATAAGTAACGGTAGTGTTTATGATTACATAACTCTCTTTACTTTGGTGTTTTTCTTTCTTAACTCTCAGCCAAGCGTTGTAGTCTCTTCTAATCACTAATATTGAAAGCAATATCCACTTGTAATCTTTTGATTTTAGGTCTTAAGGTAGTGCAATGAGCCCAGTCCCCATAAAGTATAGGCACCAAGAGAATAGTTTGATTAGTGTGGCTAAAAGAAAAATTTACTATCTCCTGAGAGTAAGTAAAAGTTCTTTGTACACACAAGGGAAAATAAGTAAATAACATGGAATGTTCCTGTTTAATAACTTGGGGACACGACCTTCAATCATTGTTTTCCAGTAATTCCAATCATTATTTCCCAGTCCTTGCATGGGCAAACGATAACAGATTACATACCGCTCTTGAGCGCTTCATTTATCGGTACTAGCACAGCGATTTCAAAATAAATACCTAATTTAAAAATAATTACAGTTATGAATTCGAGGACTTAAGCTAAAGCTATTAAGACTTCTATAAACTTGGAAAGAAAAAGAAGGGCCAGAAAATGCCCAATAAAGATTTTATAACCGTCAAATATTAAGAAAAGTTGTGTTTGTGCCCCCTTTCTTCCGTGTTTTCCGTGCTTTCCGTGGTTTTTTTTACTTACTCCATATTTATAACCACGGGCACGAGAAATAATGCGATCTGGACTTCATAACCACGGAACACACGGAAGGCACGGAAAAAAACCGTGCCTGAATTCCTTAATTCCGTGTTTTCT
>Ga0209639_1000886_pt1 | contig 35827 bp, 30 predicted proteins | sample EPASupsiteHSE605_FD_187268 | JGI IMG/M metagenome (GOLD analysis project Ga0209639, IMG submission 187268) | Bioremediated contaminated groundwater from EPA Superfund site, New Mexico - Sample HSE6-05 (SPAdes) (version 2) | ecosystem: Environmental > Aquatic > Deep subsurface > Groundwater >... | reverse complement strand
TCCCGCCCGCGAAAACCAAGGGCGTCAGCGATTTTCTATCCGCGCTCCGAAGCGGGATGCCCGCAAGGTCGAGCATATTAAGAACGTTTGTGTAAGCCATCTCGTAGCCGACGGAAAAACCGATCGCATCGAATTCCGCGAGCGGGTCGCCGCTTTCGAGCGCCCAGAGCGGGATGTTCGCGCGGCGCATTTCATCCTCCATATCGCCCCAGGGGGCAAAGCAGCGCTCGCACCATACGCCGTCCATTTCGTTAATGGCGCCGTAGAGAATTTTGATGCCGAGGTTCGACATTCCAATCTCGTAGGTGTCGGGAAAGCAAAGCGCCATGCGGAGATCGACGGAGGCTTTGTCCTTGATTATCTGATTGTATTCACCGCCGGTATAGCGTGCGGGTTTCTGCACCTTCGGCAGAATGCGTCTTAGCCTTTTATCCATAGTCACGTCCGTTTAATTAAGTTCCGGTCAAAACCCGGTATGTGACTATTTTATACCGTAACGCGGCTCATTACAAGGCTTCTTCCGCTGTAAAATGAAAAGCCAGACTCCGGCAATGAAAAGCGCGGGACCGAGCCCTCTTGCAATGAAGTACAGACCTGAGGCGGCGAGAAAGCCTGTGGTCAAAAGTCCGGAAGCGCCCAGGATGATGCGTGCTCTTTTCACTCCGAGCAGTTTTAGGAGGGCGTAGCCCAGCACCCTCCCGCCGTCGAGGGGCTCCGCGGGCAGAAGGTTAAAGACGTTAACGACAAAGCCCAGTCCTGAAAACAGGAGCAGATAATCGCTGTCCCAGAGCCGCCCGAGCCTTGCGCACAGCGCCGAAAACAAAAGTCCGAAGGCGGGTCCCGCGAGTGCCGTGAGCATTTCCTGAAAGGCGCTGAGGTTCCCCGAATAGTCGATTTCAAAGCCCGGAAGACTCGCTCTGAGACGCGTCGGATATGCGCCGAAAAAGAGCATGAAAAGAATATGCCCCAGCTCGTGCACGAATATTACCGGAACGAGCGCCGCAAGCAAACCGTTTTCGTCAAAAAACCACAGCAGCGCGAAAAGAAGAACAAAACCGCCGCCCAGTTCAAAACGAAAAACGGGCGCATCTGCCGTATTTATTCCGGACCGCCTCATAACAGGTAAAACTCCGGATTCAGATATTTGCCGTTATAAATGATTTCAAAATGCAGGTGCGGTCCGGTCACATCTCCCGAATGCCCCGCGAGCGCGATTTTATCCCCGAGCATAACGCTGTCGCCCTGCTCGACGAGTATCTGGCTGCAATGGGCATAGAGCGTTTCAAAGCCGCCCGTGTGCTCTATGAGAACGGTCAGCCCGTAGCCGTCCAGCTCCTGTACGGAAAGGACCTTGCCGTCAGCAAAGGCCTTAACAGCGTCGCCGTCATAGGCGCCGAGGTCGGTGCCGTAATGGAACTTCACAACGCCTTCGAGGGGATGATCCCGGTAGCCGAAGCCGCTGGTAACCGCGGCGACACAGGGCGCGGCATATTCGAAAGGCAGGGCGGGCGCCTCATAGCTGACATTCGCGGGAACGGCGTAGTCCGAAAAGGCTGCCTGCTCCTGAAGGAAGGCTTCGATTTTCGCGCTCTGCTCCGACAAGGGAGCGGAGCTGCCGACAGGCAAAGCGTCCGGGGCGACTGAAATCTCCGACGAAACAGCAATCGGCATTTGCTCAGGAACAACGGCGTTCACGGCGGCAGAGGGCTCCGCGGCAGGCGTTTCGGAGCTTTCGGCGGGAGCTGCCGCCTCTTCGGGCAGTCCTGCAAGAGCTTCGTATCCGCGAAGATTGCCGCTTATCATTTCGGAAAGCGCGAAGCTGCCCGTTGCCTCTGCTGTCGCGGGAGTTGGAGAAGGAGACGGAGAAGCGGTGGGCGCCGAAGTCTGTCCCGATTTTTCCCGGCCCAATAGGCGCTCCCACGCGTCGACATAGCTTTTCTCGCCTGACAGGACTTTTCCGATGACGAGGCAGTCATCTCCGAGGCTTGCCTCACGCGTGATTGCGGGTAAAACGGCGTCGCGAACCTTTGTGGCATTTTCCGGAAAAAACACTTTTGCGGCGCACAGGACTGTTAAAATCAGCGCCGATATGACGATTCTGCTTTTCATGGTCTGCTCCTTTCCGGGGATGAAACAAAATAATTTCCCTTCAATTCAAATTGAAGGTTGATATAATCATAAAATAATTATAGAATTAGAATAATAGAAAAAAATATAAAAGACCCGTATTTGTGCTTTTATAAGCTCCGGTTTTGTCCGGCAATAGCGGGAAAACGGAAAAAAGTAGTAAAGGGGTGATAGCTACGGAGAATTTCAAGTTCCTGAAGTTTCTAACCAGCAGGTTTTCCGTAACGCTCATCCTGATTATTGTTCAGGCGGCGTGGATTGCCCTGATGTTTATGAAGCTGGTCGGATATTCCGAAATTTTCTCGAGTGCGTTTACAATACTCAGCATCGTAATGGCTTTTTATATCATCAGCAAGGCCGACGTTCCGGCTTACAGGATGGGCTGGATAATGCTCATCATGATGTTCCCGCTGTTCGGAGGACTGCTCTATCTTTTGCTGGGCGAGAAGCGTCCCGCAAAATATATGCGCCTCAGGCTGGCAAAGGGCATGAAAAGCCACGATGTCACAACCGTCCAGAAGCCCGAGACAATTGAGGAGCTTAGAGCGCGAGCACCGCGCGTCGCAGGACTGTTTTCATACGTCTCGAACTTTGCGCATTACCCTGTCTGGCAGAACACGCAGGTGACCTATCATCCTCTGGGTGAATACCAGTACGCCGATATGCTTATTGAGCTTCAAAAAGCCAAAAAATTCATTTTCCTCGAGTATTTCATCCTCGAGGAGGGCGAGATGTGGAACAGTATTCTCGATATACTGAGTGAAAAAGTAAAGGAAGGCGTTGACGTAAGGGTCATCTATGACGATATGGGCTGTCTGCCGAAGCTTCCGGCGAACTATTACCGAAAACTCGAAAAGCTCGGCGTCAAATGTCTGGATTTCAACCCCTTTATTCCGATAATTTCACTCGTTATGAATAACCGCGACCACAAGAAAATCATGATTATAGACGGAAACACGGGCTTCACGGGCGGAATAAACCTTGCCGACGAGTATATTAACCGCAAAGTCAGATTCGGGCACTGGAAGGATTCGGGCGTGATGCTCAAGGGCGAAGCGGTCTGGAATTTTACGGTCATGTTTCTTGAAATCTGGAACTCCTATCATCCGGACGACGAGGATTTTTCTGTTTTCAAACCCGATCCCGGGCAGGGCAGCTTTGAAAGCGACGGCTTTGTCCAGCCCTTCGGCGATTCACCGCTTGACGGCGAGACGGTTTCGGTCAATATTTATCTTGACATTCTGGCTCAGGCGAAGGACTATGTGTATATTTTTACACCGTATCTGGCGGTGAGCGATGAGCTAAACATCGCGCTGTGCTCCGCCGCCAAGCGCGGCGTCGATGTGCGCATGGTGCTTCCGGGAACGCCGGATAAGAAAATCGCTTACCGTCTGTCGCGGTCCTACTATCTGCCGCTCATGGAGGCGGGAGTGAGAATATACGAATATACCCCGGGCTTCATCCACGCGAAAAGCTATGTCTGCGACGACGAGCTCGCAGTTGTCGGAACAATCAATATGGATTACCGAAGCCTGTACCTGCACTTCGAGTGCGGCGTCGTGATGTTTGAAAACAGCGCCGTTGCGGAGCTAAAAAAAGACGCGCTTAAAACCTTTGAGGTGTCGCACGAGGTAACAATCGGGGAGCGAAAGCGCGGAAAGTTCCGTCAGCTCTGGGGCGGACTTATCGATTCGTTTCTGCGGGTGTTCGCTCCGCTGTTTTAGCAATCGGAAACATGGATTCCAAATGGAAAGGTAACAGAAGATGAAACTTTGGTCAGGGAGATTTGACAAGAACACCGACGCGCTGGTCGACGAGCTGAACGCCAGCATCGGTTTCGATTTCAGACTTTACAGGCAGGACATCAGAGGAAGTCTTGCCCATTCCGCCATGCTCGCAAGGCAGGGCATAATCACGAAAGAGGATGCGGAGCTGATTGCCAGTGGTCTTGAGGCTATCCTCGCGGACATAGAAGCGGGCAAACTCACTTTCGGAAACGACGCCGAGGACATACATATGGCGATTGAGGGAGAGCTTACGAGAAGGATAGGCGACGCGGGTAAACGCCTGCACACCGCGCGCAGCCGCAACGATCAGGTCGCGCTCGATATAAGGCTCTATCTGAAAGAGGAGATTTCTGAAATCAGAGAGCTTGTTCTCGGTCTGCTCGAGACGGTTCTGAACCTCGCCGAGCGCAACAAGGACGTTATCATGCCGGCCTACACGCATCTGCAAAGGGCGCAGCCGACGACCTTCGCGCACTATATGATGGCCTACGCCAATATGTTCTGCCGCGACGTTACGAGGCTTGAGGACTGCTTTGAGAGAATGGACGAGTGTCCTCTCGGAAGCGGCGCGCTTACGGCGACAACCTATCCCATCGACAGGGACTTCGTCGCGCGGGAGCTGGGCTTTGCCGCAATTACGCAGAACAGTCTGGACGGCGTCTCCGACCGCGACTTCGCCCTCGAGCTTATGAACGGGCTTTCGATACTGATGATGCATCTTTCCCGTTTCTCGGAGGAGATTATCCTGTGGTGCTCATGGGAATTCAAGTTCATCGAGCTTGACGACGCCTATTCCACAGGCTCGTCTATCATGCCGCAGAAGAAAAACCCCGACATCGCGGAGCTGGTCCGCGGCAAGACAGGGCGGGTTTACGGTGACCTTATGACGCTTTTCACGGTTATGAAAGCTTTGCCGCTTGCCTATAACAAGGATATGCAGGAGGATAAGGAGCCAGTGTTCGACGCTGTCGACACCGTTAAAAAGTGCCTGCCCGTTTTCTCCGCCATGCTTAATACTATGCGGCTCTACCCCGAAAATATGCGTAATGCGGCGGGACGCGGGTTCATAAACGCGACCGACTGCGCGGATTATCTCGTGAAGAAGGGCTTGCCCTTCCGCGACGCATACACGATAGTCGGAAGACTTGTTAACCACTGCATCGAGACGGGAAAAACGCTGGAAACTCTTGACATCGGGGAATACCGCGAAATGTCTCCGGTCTTTGACGCGGACGTATACGGCGCAATCGCGCTTGAGACCTGCATCGCCTCAAGAAGCGTTGCCGGCGGGCCCGCAAAAAAGAGCGTCGAAAAACAGACGGAACATATCAGAAAATTTTTGGAGGAAAGGCGCGGCTAGAAATACTTAAACCGGGATAAAGGTTTCAGAATGAAAAAACTATATATAATACTGGCGGCGGTTTTTCTGCTTTCGGCTCTTCAGCCGGCGTCGGCAGCCAAAGCAGATACATACAAAGCCACGACCGAAGCCGCCGACGGCTACATAGTCAAGCTCAAAGAGACTGCCGAAAACACCGCGTCACTTATGGAAAATACGGAGCTCCGTGAGATAAACGGGGACGCGGGGCTTTATCACGCAGCTTCGGTTTCGGATATTTCAAAGCTCGGCGACGATGTTTTGTACTATGAGCCGGACTATACCGTAACTCTCGCAGAACTTCCAAACGACACCTATGCCTCAAAGCAGTGGAGTATCGATTATCTTGGCGTCACTTCCGCATGGGACGCGGGATACGACGGTGACGGCGTAAAAATCGCAGTTATCGACAGCGGCGTAAACTCCGCGCACGAGGATTTTTCGGGAACGGATTTCGGGATCGAGTACAATGTTATGGACGGCTCGCAAGACGTTACGGATGAAAACGGACACGGAACTTTTGTGTGCGGTATTTTAGGTGCGGCACGAAATAACGGAGTGGGTATAGCAGGCTTTTGCACAGGAGTTACGCTTGTTCCGATAAAGTGTTTCGGGAAAAGTACGGAAACAAACGCATCATATATTATTTCCGCAATCTACAAAGCGGTGGATACGTACGGATGCGATGTAATAAATCTGAGCCTCGGCACGGATGCTGACATGACAAGCATGAGGGACGCCGTCGAATACGCTGCCGATAAGGGAGTAATCGTCATTGCGGCTGTGGGAAACGCCGGCACAGCAAAGCTCAGCTATCCCGCAGCCTATGACTGCGTTATCGGCGTCGGCTCTGTCGACCAGAACGGTCTGGTCGCGAGTTTTTCCGAGAAAAACCAATCAGTATTTATCGTCGCTCCGGGGGTAGGCATTGTTAGCCTGGATAATAAAAGCAACACCACGTACAACAAAGGCGACGGCACATCCTATTCCACGCCGTTTGTCACGGTTGCCGCCGCTTTTCTGAAGCAATACGCGCCCGACGCAACGGTAAGCGATTTCAAAACGCTGCTGCAGACCTCCTCGATTGACGGGGGAACGGAGGGATACGACACTTCGTACGGTTACGGAAAGCTGAACATTGAAAACTTTATGGACGTTATGGAAAGATACGATTTGAGGGACATCGGCACGGTCTTCCCGGATGTCAGCGGACACTGGGCGGCGTCGAGCATTGATTTCTGCTACGACAGCGGACTCTTCACAGGCACGACAAGCAATACCTTTGAACCCGAAACCGTAATGAACCGCGCAATGTTCGTAACGGTACTGAGCCGCCTGAGCGGGGAAAGCATCAGCGGCTATATAAACAACTTTTCCGATGTGACCGATGACGCATGGTACGCTCAGCCCTCCGCGTGGGGAACCGCAAAAGGTATAGTCAACGGAACTGGAAGCGGAATGTTTGACCCTATGGGAGCTGTAACAAGAGAACAGATGGCGGTGTTTTTGTACCGTTATGCAATATTCTTCGGCCTCACCGACGGCAGCTTCAGATTAGACGCGCTATCCGCTTTCACCGATGCGGGCAGCATTTCCTCCTGGGCGGCGGAGGCAATGGGCTGGGCCGTGGAAAACGGGCTGCTCACGGGACGCAGCGATAGTACCCTCAGTCCGAAGGAAAGCGCGAAAAGATGCGAGGTCGCGGCGGTAATCTCACGCTTCGTCAGTGCTTTCAAAGCATAGACACGCTGTATTCATCCGATACATACTAATTATTTTAAATAAAGCAAATTGCGCAGCAGGGAGAAAAACACAATGCCAGAAGAGATAATGAACAGCCTTTACCGCATGCAGATAAACCTTCCCAACAGCCCTTTAAGAATACTCAACAGCTATGTGATAAAGGGCGGAGAACGGAACATTCTTATAGATACGGGCTTTAATCACCCCGAATGCAGGGAAACTCTTTTGAACGAGCTCAAAGAAATCGGCGTCGATATGGCAGATACGGATATTATCCTCACGCATCTCCATGCCGACCATACGGGACTTGCTCCGGAGATTGTCGTTCCCCGAACGAGAGTCTTTCTTTCCCGACAGGAGATTCCCTGGATGCGCGGCGAGTCGCGCAGGCAGCTCTGGGAAAATGATAATATAAGGATGCTGAGGTCGGGCTTCGCCTCGGAAACGATTGATAACAGAAAGACCTTTTCCTCTTCACGGGGCATGGCTTCAAATTCGGATTTCAACGAATATCTTCCGATTGACGAGGGCGACGAATTTTCCTGCGGCGACTACACGCTGAAAGCCGTTCTGACGCCGGGGCATACCCCCGCGCATATGTGCTTCTGGATGGAAAGGCAAAAAACAATGTTTACGGGCGATCATGTTCTTTTCGATATAACCCCGAACATCACACTCTGGCAGAACGTCGATGATTCGCTGGGCGATTATCTCGAGAGTCTTAAAAAGATTGACAAATACGATGTGCAGCTCGCTTTGCCCGGACACAGAGGAACGGGCGATTTCCACGGGAGAATAGCGGATCTACTGGAACACCACGAAAAGCGCCTTGAGGAGTGCTTCAACGTTGTGCTCAACAATCCGGACCTGAACGTCTATGATATTGCGGGAAAAATGACCTGGAAAATACGCTGCAACTCGTGGGAGGAATTCCCCGCAAACCAGAAGTGGTTCGCGGTGGGAGAATGCCACAGTCATCTGCGCCATCTCGCAAGGCGCGGCAGGGTGCAGGAATTTGACGGCGGAGCGACTGACCGTTTCAGAGCAATATAAAAGTGCGCGCCGCGACCCGTTTTATCGGGTCACGGCGCGCTTAGTGTCTGCCGTATATTCACATTCGAAGCTGAAAATTCATATAATATAAAGTCGGGTATTCAGGGAGTTTTCATTTTTTCCGCCAGAAACAAAAGCCGCTCACGGTCGTTTGCGGACGGATTTTCAATGACATGAGTCAGAAGCGCCGACAGCGCGGTGCCGATTTCCGTCCTGCGGAAGCCAAGCCCCGCAAGTTCTCCGCCGGAAACGGCAAGCTGCTTAAGCGAAAAGCACTCTCCGCTTCGCAAAACGGAGCGGAAAAGCCTCAGATGCCCCTGCCCGTAAAGCGCGTCGGCTGCTGCGGCGGCGCACTCCGCCGTCTCCGTACCGTAAGCCGCAAGGAGCCTTTTCCATGAAACAGCGTCTTTCGGCGCCTCCTTCAAAGCAAGGGCAGCACCCCTGCCGCAGTTCTTAATTGAAGCGGAATCCAGCCTAAGCAGAGTAAGAAACGCTTCGGCGCCGCCGATGATGCCATCTTTTTTAAGCAGGGCGCAAAAGCCGGACCAGCGAAGCGCGCGTTTTTTCGGAAGCTTTTTAAGCGCCGAAAGGTTAGGCCTCTCCGCGTCGGGCGTGACGATTCCACGGAGCAGTCCGAAGTCGATTACATCCTCAATGATCTGCGGCGAATCCGAAAGCAGGATTTTTTCAAGCTCGGCGCGCACCCGTTCCTTTGCAAGCTCCCCGGCAAGAAATGCTTTGTTTTTTATCGCGGCAAGGGTTTCCGGCTCTATATCGAAGCCCAGTACGGCTGAAAATCGGAACGCGCGCAGCATACGCAGAGCGTCCTCGTCAAAGCGCCTTTCGGGAATACCCACACAGCGGATAATTCCTCTTTCAATGTCCTCTTTTCCGCCGAACAGGTCGATGATTTCATCCGAAAGAGACAGAGCAAGGGCATTCATGGTGAAGTCGCGCCGTTCAAGGTCACTTTTCAAATCGCCTGTGAAGCGGACGGATTCGGGGCGGCGGTGGTCCTTATATTCGCCGTCCGAGCGGAAGGTAGTGATTTCGACCGCCGAGCCGAGGGAGAAGACCGTGACGGTGCCGTGCTTCAGCCCCGTAGGGCGTGAATGCGGGAAGACCGCCATGATTTCATCGGGCAGTGCGGAGGTGCACACATCCCAGTCGAAGGGACGGCGGCAAAGGAGGATGTCTCTGACGCAGCCGCCGACCATATAGACCTCATGTCCGCGCTTCTCCAGCGCTTGCATGACATCCGATACATATTTTGGAGGTCTGACATTTTTCAATCGCACGGCGGCTCCTTTGCAAAAGACTGTTTATGCACACAAAATATGGATATAACTATGCGGAAAGATTTTTGCTTGTATTGCCGCTTTGGTTGTATTATAATACCGATTTAGTTACCGGACAATATCAAATAACGCAAGCGGGCAAGCTAAGCCCCGCTTCCGCTGCGTTCAGCGCTTATTTTTCGTCGTTAAGCTACCGAGATAATCTTCCGGGGCTTATTGAAAGGATTACCAATCTATGACAGGATTTGAAAAATATCTGGTCCCCGGGAAAAAGGGACATCTTATAGGCATAGGCGGGGTCTCAATGTCCCCCCTGGCCGAGGTGCTGCTCGGCATCGGACTTGAAATCGGCGGTTCCGACATGAACGAGAGCGAAAAAACGGCACATCTGCGTTCTCTGGGTATCAAGGTCAAAATCGGGCACGCGGCGGAAAACCTCGAAAGCGGCACGGATTTTGTTGTCCGCACCGCGGCCGTGCATGATGATAACCCCGAGATAATCGCAGCGCACGAAAAAGGAATACCCGTTTTTGAACGCACTCAGGCCTGGGGAGCCATCATGCGCGACTATAAAAACGCCCTGTGCATTTCAGGCACTCACGGCAAAACTACAACGACCTCCATGTCGACGCATATCCTTATGGCGGCGCAGCGCGACCCGACCGTTATGATAGGCGGCACGCTTCCGCTGCTCCAGGCGGGACACAGAGTGGGTAAGGGCGATACTATAGTTCTGGAGTCCTGCGAATACTATAACTCGTTTCTCTCTTTTTCCCCGACCATTGCCGTCATCCTCAATATCGAGGCCGATCATCTGGACTTTTTCAAGGATTTGGAGGATGTCAAAGCTTCCTTTTGCAAATTTGCGTCCCTTGTTCCCGAAAACGGTTATATAATCGCAAACCTCGACGACAAGAACACTATGGACGCGCTCAGACCCCTGAACCGCAGCCTTGTTACCTTCGGACTGACGGACAAAGCGGACGTCTATGCTGAGAATATCGAGAGAAAGGGCGCGCAGACGGAGCTCGATATCATGTACAAGGGCTCGATTTTCACTCATGTCAGCCTCCGCGTACCCGGGCTTCACAACGTTAAAAACGCGCTTGCCGCGACAGCCGCCGCAATCTGCCTCGGCATCGATTCCACTGCCGTGACCTACGGGCTTGCGGGTTTCACGGGAGCGGGACGCCGCTTTGAGTTCAAGGGAAAATATAACGGCGCTGATATTTATGACGACTATGCGCATCATCCGGGCGAGCTTAAGGCGCTTATCGACGCGGTTGAGCCTTTGGGCTACAAGCGCACGATTATTGTATTCCAGCCGCATACCTATTCGAGGACGAAAGCTCTCTTCGACGATTTTGTCGTGCAGCTCCGCCGCCCGGAGCTTACCTATCTGGCGGAGATTTACGCGGCGAGAGAGAAGAACACGCTCGGAATTTCCTCTGCGGACCTCGCGAAAAATATTCCCGGAGCAAGATACTTCAAGACCTTTGACGAGATTGAGAAGGATTTGAGAGAAACCGCCGCGCCCGGAGATATTATCCTCACAGTCGGCGCCGGAGACGTCTACAAGCTGGGTGAAAGGCTTGTTGAGAGCGATGTTCGGACTCACGGCTGATAAAGTCTTATATTACCTGTTGCCTTGATATAAACAAAAAAATCTGCGGTCTCGGAGAAATCTCCCTGCCGCAGATTTTTTTACCATTTCCGGCCATTTCCTCCGCGAAAAAATCAGAATTCAGCAGCGCGGAACGACCCTGTTTTCGTGTTAACATAATTATAATTATGTTAACAATACGGAGCGGAGGGATGTTCTATGACGGTCAGGCAAAAGGTTCAAAAAAGAAAGTCCGCGATAGTCGGTCTGATACAGCTGTACGACGACAAGCGGATAAAAACAATAGCGGGGTATATCCTCAATTTTGTGCTGGGCTTTGCGATGTCCGGCTCAGTCGTTATGACGGATCTTGCGCCTTTCGGCATCGGCATTGTAGGAAGGGCCAGCACCGACTGGGGAGGAATCTGCTGCCTTTTCGGGGCAAGCATAGGCTATATTCTTCTCGGAGGCTTCGATTGGGGAATAAAGTACGTTGCAACAATCACGCTTGTTTTCACCGTGGCTTTCGTTTTCAGGGATACAAAGGTGATAAGGAAAGCATGGTTTATGCCCGCGGCGGTTTCGGTCATAACGGCGGCGACTTCGTTTTTGAACACGTTTCAGTTTCCGGACAGCTTTCCGAGCGCTGTCAGCGTGTTTTCAGAGGTCGTACTGGCCGGCGCAAGCACATATTTCTTTACAATCGCGCTTACTCCGCAGAAAACGGGAAGCGAGGCAACGGAGCGAAGGCAGGCAATCAGCCTTCTCGTTCTACTTTCCTGCCTTTTGATTTCAATCACGCAGATCAATATCATGGGCGTTATTTCCATAGGAAGATTCTTAGCGCTACTTATCGTTTTGACAGCGGCCTTCAAGGGCGGCATGCTCCCGGGCTGCGCCGCCGGAACGGCGCTGGGCCTTGCGATGGATATGGCCTCAGGCGGGGAGGTTTTCTTCTCGATGGCGTATGCCTTTGCGGGACTCATCGGAGGCACCTTCTCGAAGCACGGGCGGCTGATGTTTCTTATAAGCTACATAGTGGCAAACACAGTCGCCGTTCTCTGGACCTGGGGAGGAGCGCTGCGCGTTGAGCTTATGTACGAGGTCTTTGCCGCAACGGTGATTTTTGCGCTACTGCCGGACTCCCTTCTGGAGTACGTCGGCGGAATAGCCCAGCTTCCCTCGCCGGGGACGGGCGAATCGGGTCTGCGCCGCTATGCTGCGGGCAGGGCCGAGAGAATAAGCTCGGCTTTCAGAGAGCTTTACGGAACGGTTTTCAGAAACCTTACCGGCACCGAGAACGACAGCGACGTTGCAACGGTGTTCGATAGAGCGGCGGGAGCCGTCTGCGTGAACTGCAAAAACAAGGACGACTGCTGGCAGAAAAACTTTATGGACACGCTTTCGATTATGAACGACGCCACGGGACCTATGATGAAGAGGGGAAAGCTCGTAAAGGAGGACTTGGCCGAGCGTTTCACGGATAAGTGCATCGCGCACTACACCTTCATTTCCGCAGTGAATGCGGAGCTTCGGGGGCTGATGTACAGGCGGCAGTTCCGAAGCAGACTTAACGAAAACCGCATCGCGGCCTACGGGCAGTACAGGGAGCTTGCGGATATAATCGAGGGAGTCGCAAAGGAACTTAACTACGCCAAGGGCGCCGATCCGCTTGCCGAGCGCAGACTCAAAAGATTTCTGCGGGCGATGGACATTGAGGCTGACGTTTCGGTTTTCCGCGACAACAGGGGAAGGCTCCGCGCGATAATCGAAAGCGGACATCTTGGACCGCTGCTGCGGCAGGGTAACTATCTTGAAATACTCTCCGGAGTGCTGGGAGTGAGGCTCTGCAAGCCGCCTGCGGACGAGGAGATAACGGACAGAAGGCTTGTGGTTTTTGAGGCGGAACCGCTGGTCGTCAGCGTCGGAATCGCGGGCATGAAGAAAAAGGGCGAGCCTGTCAGCGGAGATCGGGGAACGTATTTCAAAACGGATCAGGGCATACTCTGCGTCATTCTCGCAGACGGTATGGGAAGCGGCGAGGAAGCGGCAAAAGAGAGCATTAACGCCGTGCGAACTCTCGAAGCCTTCCTGAGGGCCGGAGTTGACCCGACGGTTGCCATGAAGATACTAAACTCCGTTCTGCTGCTTAAAAACGGCGAGGAATGGGGCTATTCCACCATCGACCTCATGTGCGTCGACCTCTTTACGGGCGAGACCTGCTTCTATAAATACGGCGCCGCTCCCTCCTTCGTGAAGAACGGCAAAACGATACGCCGTGTACGCTGTGAAAGTCTTGCCGCAGGCATATGCGCGGGAGAGGGGAGCGCTCCGGATATAATCCGCATGAAGCTCAAGCCGGGCAACGTCGCGCTGGTAGCTTCGGACGGAGTTCTTGTGGAACAGAGCGATGCGTGGCTCCGTGAAATGCTCCTTGGCAGCGACGGGGTCGATACGAAAACCCTTGCCAAGGAGACTCTGCGCGCGGCGGTGCGGCAGTTCGGCTGCGAGGACGATATGACGGTTCTGGCGGTCCGCGTCGACGAGAGGCCATAACAAAGATGAACACAGAAAGGCACGGAAAAAGGAAAAGAAAAATTTTGGGAGGGAAGCAGGCGCTTATGCTGAATAATCGCTCCCTTCTGCGGTTAAACTGGGAACAAATGGAGCCGCAAGGGGGATTTGATGTGGTAAAGGGCGTTTCGCACAGAGTTATCGTTGTAAAATCACCGGGCAAGTATTTCGAAGAGGCAATCTTTGTAATCCGCGACGATGTTCTCAGGAGCGGCGGAGCCAGCAGCGAAGCTGTTCTGAAAGAGGCGCGGCAAGTGGCGAATTCCTATGTCTCGGGCAGAAACAAAAAGGGAAAAAGCTTCATATCAAAGCTCCCTGCGCCATATTTTGCGGCGGCAGGAGCGGCGGCGGCAGGGGTTGCATGGCTTGCCATGCGCCTTTGCGGAGTATGAAACAAAGGGAAAAACGTAAAACACAATGCGGAAAATAAACTCGCCGGACAAGGTAAGCATAACCTGTCCGGCGGTGTTTTTTCTGTCAGTTTGCGCGTATTCGCAGGTCTTTTACAGGGCGGGAAGGAGTAAATGGAAGCGCTTTTAGGCCAGAGGAAGAGCGGCGTCCCTGAACAGCGAGGCTGCTTCCTGCACCACCTCATATTTGCTCTCGCTCATGGTTTTAATCGCGGCATCGCGTTCTTCGGGAGTGCAGTAATAGAGAACATTATAAAGAAGCTGCTGGTTCATAGCCCAGTCAAAGCCGCGAGTCGCTTCATAATCCATGTCGATTACGTCCAGGCTTTTTCTGTAATCATCGTCAAGCGGGTAAGCGGGCATCATAAAATGTGCGGCAAATTCCTCTGGATTGCTTAATAAGCGTTTCCTGAGTTCGGAAAAGGCGCCGTCGGAATAAGCGCCGTCGCTTCCGACGCTATAGGCCAAAAGCTCGGAATAGGTCATATCGGCAAGGTTGTCGAGCCCGTTTTTGAAAGCGTCCTCGGAAGAAGGATAAGGGCGCGGAGAATTCAGCTTTATCTCCGTATTGCCGATTTTCAGGGTGACGATTTCCTGGAAGGAGAGATTTTTCGTTTCAAATACAATCGCACCTCTGGTTATCAGCACAGGCTGAAGCGTATACTCTTTTTCGTCCGCCGTGAAGGCTGTGATGTCGGGGACAGCAGCAGATAACGCTGTAAAATCGCCGTCGCAAATATAAGTTACCATCGCGCTGTTTTTCCGCAGGGTAATCGAAGTAATAAAATACGTTCCGGCATTACCGTCCGAATCCGTGAGTTCAAGGGGACAACCGTACAGCCTGTAGGTTTTTTCGACCTCACGGCTGCTCAGCTCGCGCTTGTTAAAAATATCGTCGGTAACGTCGTCAATCAAATCATATGGGGAAAGATGATTTCGTTCGATGAAATCCGCAGTCAGAGCGATGTAAGCAGCGGGGGCACTGCCGCAAAAATATGAAGCGCATGCATCGGTTCCGTTTTCAAGAGCATCCGCATATTCCGGAACAATCTGCACATCTGTAGGGAACTCAACTGAATAAACATAATTGTCGTCGAAAGCAAAATGCCGTGCTCCACCGCTGCTTTCCATCGATTTTTCATATTTAGAGAATTCCTGACGAGTGTGCCTCACAATCGAGCATAGGAACCCGCCGCAGCCGGCATCCCTGCTTGGGATATGCCACGCTTCCAGATAGGTGTTATCATCCAAATCTTCAGTCGGGGTAAAATCAACGCTGCTCTCGCTATTCTCAGGAATTGCAAGACTAAGCCCGAACCGCTCGTATAGGTCACCTTTTTTCCCTTCCTTAGCTCCGCTGAACGCGCAGCCGGCGGCGACGGCTAGAATGAGCAGCACCGCTATAAGGGCCGGAACATAGGTCTTCGGCTTTTTTACTATCAGCAGCAGACGCTTTTCTATCTCACGCCTGCCGCCCGTCATAGTCGTGGCCGAGCAGAGTATTGCGGAAGGAGAAGGCCTTTTCGCTATCATACCGACAAGCGTTCTGCCGTAATCAAGTCTATTATCTTCACCCATCAGCCTGACGGCGCTCTCGTCGCAGGCGGTCTCGCTGTCCGCACGCGAGAGTATGGCTGCCGCCCATACCAGCGGATTCCACCAATATGCCGCAAGACAGAGTCCGCGCAGCACGGTCCATAAATGATCACCGTGACGATAATGGCAGTATTCGTGGGCATAGACATAGGGAAAAGCCTCCTCGGAGGCGGCGCCGGGCGTGAGATATACGACGGGACGAAAGAGCCCGAACAGGCAGGGAGAGGCCGGATAGTTCGTGAGGTAGGTTCTCAGCGGAAGACCGCGTCCGACGGGATAGGGTTCGCGGCATTTTCGAAGCTGAGTATAGAACACCAGATTGACGATTGCAAACCACAGCGCTACGATGACCGCTCCGACTATCCAGACAAACTTCAGAACGTCCCCGGCAGTCGTTTTTACTGCGTAGCGGGTAACACTATTCCCGTCATCCGAAAGAACTGCGTGGCCAAAGCTGTTCGGTTCGGATATTTCGCCGTTTGATTTCGCATAGACGGTATCGCCTTCAGTCATAGGAACGCTCGAAAGCCGGCCTAAATATAGGGGCTGACTCGCGTTATTTGCTGAAGGCACGGCGTTCATTATGCTGATAACGCTTCCAAACAGCGACACCGGCAGCAGAAGCCTTATCAGCACGATACTCCAAAGAGCGTACTTCAGGCGGCTGTTTGTTTTTGTTCTGAAAACGAGGCGCACAGCGATGACCGCGATTATCAGAACGGACGAGGAGATAACGGTCTCGATCATTGCCCGGCCTCCTTTTCCGCCTTTTTCAGTATTTCGTAAAGCTCATCGATATCCTCTCTTGAAAGGGTCTTCTGGCTTGCCATGGAGCTTACAAGCAGGCCGACACTGCCTCCGTAGACCTTCTGAAGAAAGCTCTCCGTTTCAGCCGCCGCGACGCCTTCCTTCGGAACAGCCGGAAGATACCGCTTGCTTTTTCCGTCCTGCTCAAGCCGCACCGCGGCCTTCTGTTCCATCCGCCGCAGCATGACAAGAACCGTAGCCTTGCTCCAGCCGGTATCCTCGGCGAGCAGCCTGACCAGCTGAGTTACTGTGAGAGGAGAGCCCTCCCAGAGCAGACTCATGAGTTTCCATTCTCCGTCCGAAAGACTTATATTCGCCATTCGGATACCTCCTTACGTATGGGTTGACATTTGTTATCTCAACATACCATGTCAAATAACAAATGTCAACCATACAATTCCAAGCTTCATCGATGAATCGGACATATTGCTTTATAGCCGCGTTAATGATAAAATTACTAACCAATGTACTTTGAAAAGGAATTATAGCGATGAACATTTTGATAAAGAACGCCCTTGCCATTCTGCCCGGGGGCTGTGCCGGGAATATAACCGTCTGCATAAAAGACGGGATAATCGCCGCCGTGGGCAGTGCTCCCGCTGATTTTGTGCCCGACGAGGTAATTGACGCAACGGACAGACTTCTTGTCCCAGGCTTTGTAAACGCACATACCCATGTCTATATGACAGCACTCCGAAACAAAGCCGATGACCTTAGCTTTATGACATGGCTGTTTGATAAAGTCATTCCCATGGAGGATAAACTCACCGACAGCGATGCCTACTGGAGCGCCCAGCTGGGACTGATGGAGATGCTTTCGGGCGGCGTAACAACGTTTCTGGATATGCATATGTTCCCCGATACCATGGCGAGAGCGGCGGTGGATTCAGGAATGCGCGCCGTGCTTTCCCGCGGACTGCAGGGAGTGCTGGAGGGCTTCGGCGACGGAAAAAAGCGCATCGAGCAGTCGAAAGCGGACATTGAAAAATACAGGGGCGTCCCCACTCTCAGCTTCATGCTGGCTCCCCACGCGCCGTATACCTGCGGCGAAGCTTATCTCAGAGAGATTGCGGCGCTTGCCGACGAGATGAAGCTCGGCATCAACACCCACCTTTCCGAGAGTATGGATGAGCAGAACAAAATTAAAGCTCTCTACGGTATGACGCCTGCCGAGTATTACGACAAGTGCGGCATCCTGCGTGAAAACACGGTCTGCGCGCACTGCGTCTACCTCTCCGAGAGCGACATGGAGCTTTTGGCGAAGCGCCAAACGAGCGTTGCCCACAACGCCGCGAGCAATATGAAGCTCGCAAACGGCTTTGCCGACGTTCCCGCAATGCTGCGGCACGGAATAAATGTCTGTCTCGGGACGGACAGCGCCGCGAGCAACAATAACCAGAGCCTGCTGCGGGAGATGCAGCTTGTCAGCCTTATCCACAAGGGGACGCACAAGGACGCCGTGACTGTCACGGCACACGAAGTGTTCGATATGGCAACGACAAACGGCGCGAAGGCGCTGGGACTTTCCGCCAAGGTCGGCGAAATCGCCGTCGGCAAATGCGCGGACCTGAGCCTTTTTGATCTCGACTCACCGGGCTTTTTCCCAATCGGCGACCCGAAAGCCGCGCTATGCTATTCAAGCGCGGGGCTTAAAGCCGATACCGTAATAGTAAACGGGCGCGTCCTTCTCGAAAAGGGCGAATTCAAAACAATCGACGCGGAACGCGTAAGGTATGAAATCAAAGCGCTGGTGAAGCGCCTGTGACGATAGGAGCATAAAATGAGCGATATAAGAGATTTAAGTTTAGCGCCCGAGGGCGAAAAGAAAATCGCGTGGGTCTGGCGCAATATGCCGGTTATGAACAGCATCGCCAAGGATTTTGAAGAAAAAAAGCCTTTTGCGGAGCTTAAAATCGCGCTTTCCGTGCATCTGGAGGCGAAAACCGCCTGCCTTTGCCGCACGCTTGAAAAGGGCGGAGCCGAAATGCACGTTACCGGCTCAAATCCGCTGTCGACGCAGGACGCCATTGCCGCGGCTCTCACAAACGCCGGAATGGACGTCCACGCTTATCACGGAGCCACAGAGGAGGAATATACCCGCCACCTCTGCGAGGTTCTGGAGTGCGGACCGGACATTATCATCGACGACGGCGGCGATTTAGTCAAGCTCATGCACACGAAGTATACGCACCTCATACCGGGCGTGTTCGGAGGCTGCGAGGAAACGACGACGGGCATCCACAGGCTGCGCATAATGGCGAAGGAGGGAACCCTGCGCTTCCCGATGATAACCGTGAACGACGCCGACTGCAAGCATCTTTTCGATAACCGCTACGGTACGGGACAGTCCGTCTGGGACGCCATCGACAACACGACGAACCTTATCGTCGCGGGCAAAACCACCGTCGTCGCGGGTTACGGCTGGTGCGGCAAAGGCACCGCTCAGCGCGCAAAGGGACTGGGCGCGCGCGTCATCGTAACCGAGGTCGACCCCGTAAAGGCGATAGAGGCGAATATGGACGGCTTTGAGGTCATGCCGATGGCGGAGGCTGCAAAGCTCGGTGATGTTTTCGTCACCGTTACGGGTTGCAGCGACGTAATAACCAAAGAACACTTCAGGGTAATGAAGGACGGCGCGATACTCACAAACGCCGGGCACTTCAACGTCGAGATCAATCTCGACGAGCTTGCGTCACTCGCAAAGGAGCGTTATGAGGCACGCGAAAATGTTGAGGGCTTCGTCATGGCGGAAGGGCGCACGCTGTTCGTAATCGGCGAGGGAAGGCTTGTGAACCTTGCCGCCGGAAACGGGCACCCCGCCGAGATAATGGATATGAGCTTTGCCATACAGGCGCTTTCGGCAAAATATATCGCCGAGAACAGGGGAAAGCTCCCCGTCAAAGTCATTGCGGTGCCGAGGGAAATCGACGCTGAGGTTGCCGCAAGAAAGCTCAAGTCCATGGGGCTTGGCATTGATACTCTTTCCGAGGCACAAAAGAATTATCTCGGGCTCTGATTTACGCAAAAGACAGTTAACGCAGGCTCAATGAATACTGAAAGCTCCGTACCGTAAAACGTTCGGAGCTTTCAGCTTTTTTTGAAATTTATTTTCCCGCCCGTTTGTTTTAGGCTGAATTAAGGTTGCCGCAGTTTAATGGGCTCGTAAGGTCAAACAATGCTTGCCGAAAAGCGGTATGAATAATAAGTTCTTCACAGACAGGAGGGACAATAATGCAGCAGGGACAGAAAAAAATCGCGCTTATACCGGCATACGAGCCCGCGGATGAGCTTCTCAATCTGGTTATTCAGCTCAGTGACGCACACTTCAAGGTGATTCTGGTGGATGACGGCAGCGGCGACAACTACAGACGCATTTTCTCCGCGGCGAAGCGTTTTGCGGACGTTATTATACATGAAAAGAACATGGGTAAAGGCAGAGCCCTCAAAACAGGACTTTCTTATATCAGGCGCCATTGCGACGAAAACGCCGTCATAGTTACACTTGACGCGGACGGCCAGCACAGCGTTGCCGACGCCATAAAGGTGTGTGAGGCCGCTGCCGCAAATGAGGGCGGTCTTGTTCTCGGCTGCCGCCGCTTCTGCGGCGATGTCCCGAGGCGCAGCCGCTTCGGAAACTCCGTGACCCGCTTCGTTTATAGCACGGTTACGGGCATAAGCGTCAGCGACACGCAGACGGGACTTCGGGCTTTCGGAACGGAACTGATTCCCTTCATGCTGGACGTTCAGGGCGACAGATACGAATACGAGATGAACGTCCTCCTCGAGTGCTCGAAAAAGAAAATACCGATAAGCGAGGTCGAAATCGCAACGTTATATTTTGACAACAACGAGGGCTCACACTTCTCAACAGTCAGGGATTCCCTAATCATCTACCGCGATATCCTCAAATTTGCCGCGTCGTCGCTGACGGGCTTTGCCGTCGACTACGGTGTTTACAGCATAATGGCGGCTTCGACCGCCGGACTTGGCTCGGCTCTGAGCGTCCCTGTTTCAAACATCACGGCGAGAATAGTGAGCTCAACCGTGAACTACACGCTAAACCGGCGCTTTGTCTTTAACAGTAAAGACAGCGTGACAAAAACGGCGGCGCAGTATTTTGCGCTGGCAGCCTGCATCCTTGCCGGGAATACGATGCTTTTGAGCTTCTTTGTGGGCAGCCTCGGCATCAACGAATATGCGGCGAAGATTCTGACAGAACTAGTCTTCTTCTCCCTGAGCTGGGTCGTACAAAAGTTCTTTATCTTCGGTAAAAAGCCCAAAACAGGCGAAACGCACGACATGGTAAAAACGGAGTGATTCGATATGAAGCAAAAAAGAAAAACCTCTCTCTGGACGAAGCTATATTCGCTTGCGCTGACGGCGTTCACGGTTTTCGTACTGCTCGATACCTTCATAATACCCAGAGCTTATGTGGTCGAAAGCGATGACAGCACCGGCTCGGAACAGAGCGCGTCCGCGGCCGTGTCGACGGAAACGGACGGGGGCGGCACGGCTTCAAGCGTAGCCTCTTCTGTTACGGAAAACACATATACGGACGGAAATATCAGCATCACGATAACTGAATACCGCGAATATGACACCAGCATCTATGTCGCAGACGTCACCCTCACGAGCCCGGACTATTTGAAAACGGCCTTTGCCGACAACACCTACGGTAAAAACGTAACGGAAAAGACCTCGGCTATCGCCCAAGAAAGCGGCGCCGTACTTGCTGTAAACGGCGATTTTTACGGCGCGCAGAACAGAGGCTACGTTATCAGAAACGGAAAAATCTACAGAGACACGGCTTCCGGCTCCTCGCAGGAGGATTTAGTGATATATGAGGACGGCACTTTTGAAATCGTGACCGAAGGCTCCGTTACAGCCGGAGAGCTGCTTGAAAAGGGCGCAGTGCAGGTGCTTTCCTTCGGACCAGGACTTGTTGAGAACGGTGAAGTGTCGGTGACGGCGGACGAGGAGGTCGACAAGGCAAAGACCAGCAATCCCCGCACCGCAATCGGAGTAATCGACGAGCTGCACTACGTTCTTGTGGTTTCCGACGGACGCACGGACGAGAGCACGGGACTCTCCCTCAGTCAGCTTGCGGAATTCATGCAAGGCCTCGGCGTTACGACTGCCTACAACCTCGACGGCGGAGGGTCCTCGACGATGGTGTTTAACGGCACGGTCATCAATAACCCGACGACCGACGGCAACACAATCAAGGAAAGGAGCGTGAGCGACATTGTCTGCATCGCTTACTAGTCCCGAAAAAAGAAGAATGCGCAGGACTTCGCTGATTTACTTGTGCATAACGCTTTTCAGCGGGCTGTTCAGCGCGGTTTACGAGCACTTCAGCTACGGCGTATATTCCAATTACATGGTGTATCTGTTCCTGCTCCCGCTTGTCGGCGGAGTGCTGCCGTACGCCGTCTTGGGACTGACGCCGCGAAGCCCCGTCCCGTCCTGCGCCTCGTCAAGGCTTTTCAATTCGGGAGTTGCGGCACTCACGGTCGGCAGCTGCTTAAAAGGTGTTCTGCAGATTTACGGCACGAGCTCGGTATATCTGGCGGCTTACTGGGCAGCGGGAATTCTGCTGAGCGTTTCAGGACTTGCGGTATTTCTTCTCGGACAAAGGAGACGGAGAGCCGATGCGTAAGCAAAGGCCTTCTTGATATAAGAACTGGGCGTCATTCGATGAATGGCGCCCAGTTTTGTTATTAAAAGATGATTTCCTCAGTGCATACCGGACAGCTTTTTGTCGCAGTCCCTGCAGTAGCCGTACATCTCAACTCTGTGCCCCAACACGCGGAAATCGTTTTCGGCTATCTCGGGCACGAATTTTTCCATAGGGCAGTTTGTCAGCTCGATAACCCTGTGACAGTTCACGCAGACCGCATAGTGCCGGTGACCGCCGCTCAGCTCATACAGCGCCGTGCTACTGTCCATGACCGCGGTCTTGACGGCGAGCCCCTCGCCCACCAGATGGTCAAGTATCCTGTAAACCGTCGATAGCCAGACCGACGCGTCCTCGGCCTGCGCACGGGAAAATATCTCCTGCGCGGAAAGCGGTCTTTTCGCATTTTCCAGCACAGAAAAAACGCACAGCCGCTGTTTTGTTTTTCTTACCCCCGCAGGCCATACCGATGAATTTTCTTTCAACTTTTTCACCTCTCAATGTAGGATGAGCGCGGCCCGAGTTTCAGGCTTCGGACGAGCGCTTTTCGCGGAACCGTATTTTTTTCCCCGCCATAACGGCGACGAGCACAAAAACCGAAACAAGAGCCGTGAAGCCTCCCGGCGCGACGTTGAGGTAGTACGATATGAAGAGCCCCGACACAATGTCGATCATACTGAAGATTATCGAGAAAATGAGCGTGGTTTTGAAGCCTTTTTCAAGCTGCAGGGCGGTTGCGACGGGAAGGGCAATCATCGAACTGAGCACCAGAACGCCGACTATCCTGATTGAAACGGATATGGCGGAGGCGACTAGCACGAAAAAGACGTAGTTTATAAGCTCGGTTTTAACGCCGGCGACTCTTGCCGCCTCCTCGTCGTAGGCGATGTAGACCATTTGATGATAGAGAAATATAAGCGTGAGCACCGAAATAACACTCAGAACCGCCACCATCACCATGTCCGTTTCGGTTACCGTGAGGATGCTGCCGAACATGAAGGAGTCCGCGCTCGTGTGGAGCTTGCCGGAGCTGATTATCGTTATCGCCGTTCCGACGCTTAATGCGAGCACGATAGTTAGGATAAGGTCGGTGTATTTTTTGAAGTATCTTCGCAGAAACTCGATAAGCGCGCCGCAGAGCGAAGTGAAGATGAACGCGCCGAGCACCGGGTTCTGGTTGAAGAGAAGACCTATCGTTATGCCCGCAAGCGAAGAATGTGCGAGCGTGTCGCCGATCATCGAATAGCGCCGCAGGACAAGAAAAACGCCGATGCAGGGGCACAGCACGGAGATGAAAAGCGAAACGAAAAGAGCGTTTTGCATAAAGCCGAAACTAAGCATGGCTGTCATCCTTTCCCAAATATTCTTCGGAGTATTTCTTCGGAGTGCAGAAATGGCCGGTTCCGCCGTGAAGGTGGAAAATCGTCGTGGAATTGGAGATTGCGGCGTCCAGATTGTGCTCGACGGACACAATGGTGACACCTTTTTCGATGTTGAGCTTTTTCAGAAATGTGTAGATATCCCGCTGGCTGTCGATGTCCACTCCGGCGGAGGGCTCGTCCAGAATAAGAAGATCGGGGTTTCCCATGAGCGCGCGCGCAATAAGCGCCTTCTGCGCCTGACCGCCGGAGAGATTGCCCATGAGTGATTTGGCTTTCTCCGAAAGTCCGAGCTGTTTCAGGCTTTCCTCCACGACGGACTTATCCTTGATTTTGAGGAGCCTTCTGTAGGAATTGAGCATCTCCCAGACCGTTATCGGGAAGCCGGAATTGGAGGCTTCGCTTTTCTGCGGCACATAGCCGATTTTTTTCGCGTCGGTCGTGATGCTGCCGCGCGTCGGCTTCAGAAACCGCAGGATGAGCTTAATAAGCGTGCTTTTCCCGCAGCCGTTATCACCGACTACCGAAACGTATTCGCCGTCGTTTATGAACAGTTCGAGTCCGTCAAGTATAAACGGACCTGAGCCGGTATAGGAAAATGTAAGGTTCTCTGCCTTGATCATAGAAGGTCTCCGATTTCTTTTGACGATTTTTGTTTTTAAGTGAAAAAACTGCTTTTTCGCTTGACAAAACCGTATTAGTGAGGTTACTGTTTATTATATGCAAATGCGAACCATTTGCAAGTACAAATTCGGGAGGGACCGAAAAATGTTAAAAAAAACAGTATTATTCACATTGTGCCTTGCGGCAATTCTCAGCCTGACCGCCTGCGGAAGCCGAAGTTCGGACGCGTCTGCGTCGGGAAAGGTAAAGGTTTCCGTTACGTTCAACGCGCTCTATGAATTCGCAAAGGCTGTCGGCGGGGACAAGGTCGAAATCTCCACGATTATTCCTGCGGGGACTGAGCCGCACGACTTTGAGCCGAAGGCGCAGGACCTCGTCGGTCTGAGCGAGGCGCAGGTGTTTGTCTATAACGGACTAGGAATGGAGTTGTGGTCGCAGGACGCGGTGACCGCAGCGGGAAACGGCGACCTTATAGTCACTGATGCATCGGACGGCGTTGAGGCGATTGAAAACACCGACGGGGGAGAAGCTGCGGAGCACGGGCAGTATGACCCGCACATATGGCTCTCGCTCAAATGCGCAGAGATCGAGGTCGCAAACATAAAAGACGCACTCATAAAAGCCGACCCCGCAAACAAGGATTATTACGAGAAAAACTGCGCGGATTATATCGCGCAGCTGGAGAGCCTGTATAATGAATACGCCGAAAAATTCGGTGCGGTCACGAAAAAGAGCTTCGTTACGGGTCACGCGGCCTTCGGTTATCTTTGCCGCGACTTCGGACTTGTCCAGAAAAGCGTCGAGGACGTTTTCGCGGAGGGCGAACCGAGTGCGCAGCAGCTTACCGAGCTTGTTAAGTATTGCAGGCAGGCGGGCGTGACGACAATTTTCGCCGAGGAAATGGCAAGCCCCGAGGTTTCCGAAACGCTCGCTTCAGAGGTCGGCGCGAGGGTTGAGGCCATTTACACAATTGAGAGCGCGGAGGACGATATGTCGTACCTCGAGCGGATGGAGCAAAACCTCAGCGAAATCTACTCAAGCATGGCGTCATAATAATATAGAAGGGCGTCATCAATACGATGACGCCTTTTTTTGCTATACGGCGTTTATTATATCCATTGACGCTTTTCCCGTCAAATGTTCGATTTCCAGGGCAACCACGCAAACCCTGTCCAAGCCGCTGTCAATCTCCGCCTCGGTTTTTTTAAGGTTGGAAGCGGAATATTTTTGCGCTAAGTACCTTAAAGCGCTCCGCTTTTCCGCGTCATCTTTGACGACCTTCGCTTGACCGAAGGCAATCGCGCTCTCATAAATCGACGTTATTCTTTCCGGTACGACCGCGTCGCGCGTTACAACGCAGAAAGAAGCCTTGGAATTGCGCTGCAGGGCGTCCAGCTTGTGACCCTGTACCGCACAGTGAAAATAGAGCTTACCATCCGCATAAACATAGCTGAGCGGGACCGCGTAGGGGTAACCCCCGTCGCTCAGGACCGCGAGAACGCCGTGCGAGCCGCTTTCAAGTATTCTAACGGTGTCTTTCGATGAAAGCTCTTGCCTGAATCTGCGCATGCTCCTAAACATATTAACCCTTTCTTTTTCGAACAGTTTTTACGGGAATTGTAATACGGAACAGGGGAAGGGGCAGGTCCTTTTTAATTAACTCTTTGATTTGTCTAAAATACGCCCCCGCGGCGCAGGTGTGTCGCGGGGGCGGCCCATTCATATGCTCTCAATAAACTCCTTTATGAAGTGCAGGGCGACCCCGAGGGTGTCGGCACGCCTGGAGTAACGGCAGAGCTTTATGTAGTCTCCGCTGTTTTCAAAGGTATTAAGCTCGGCTGCTAGACGGCGGAGCTCCGGCATATAGGGCTGCATGAACTGAGTGAAGATACCGCCGATTACCACATCGCAGTCGAGCGCCATGCGGATGTTGTTTATGCCGATGGCGAGATGGCAAAGCACATCCTGCCACAGAGCCTCATATTCGGGATTCTTTTTATTCAGTCCCTCGAAAAATTCCTCGATGGTTATACCCAGATCGTCGCTTAAGCGCTTCGAGGAAGTATAGGCCTCCAGACAGCCGCACTTGCCGCACCTGCAGGGCAGCCCCCCCGGCTCAACGCACATATGTCCCAGTTCGCCGCTGCGCTGGTTTACGCCGAAATAGGGTGCGCCGTTGAGCAGCACCGCGCCGCCGACGCCGCTCTCCAAAAACAGATATGCCATGCTGCTCAGCTCGGGAGAGGCAAACCACTCGGCATATCCGGCGCTCGTCGCGTCATTTGAAACATAGCTGGGGTATTTAAGATATTGAGTTATTTTATTGAGACTGATGTCTTTCAGATGCAGCGAAGGCGACAGCAGAATGGTCTCCTGCTCAGGGTCGATGACTGCGGGCAGAGTTATGCCCACGCCCAGCAGATTGTTTCTGTTCAGACCGAACTCATCCAGAAACTTTTCAAGCTCGTCGGCTAAAAGCCTTCCGACGTCATCTATCTCGCTGATTACGACCTTCTCAGTTTTCTTGCAGGCGATTTCTTCCATGCGCAGGTTCGCCGCAAGGTATCTCAGCCCGTTGTCGGTAATCGACACACCTACGGCGAAGCGCGCGTATTCCGCAATCGTAAGACGCATTGCCCGTCGTCCGCCCGTGGACTGATAAGTTCCGTCACGCCGTACGAGCCCCGCGTCCATCAGCTCGGTCAGGTTCTGGTGGACTGTCGGCAGACTCAGAGATAAGTCGGAAGCGATCTCCAGCTTTGAATGAGAACTGTCCGAGTAGAACAGATACTGATAAATGCTGTTTCTCGTCTGCCTGCGTCGTTCCGTGATCGTTCCTTCCAGATTTGTCATTAGTTTCCTCCCGACTTTTGCAAACATTCTTTATATATGATAAGCACAGCGCCGCTAAATGTCAATCGCCATATTAAAATATATATAGTAAATGAACCGGGGCATACTTCGCCGCGTGTTCATGTATGCATACGGGGAACCGGTATCGGCACCGGAGGATCTATAGGGCTTATAAGGAATATGTTTCCAAATATCCGTCGTAGCCCGACAAACTCCGAAAGCAAGCAAATTTTTTTCAGACCTTTAGCTACAAAAAGACCGATAATTTTTGTGTAATGTTCCCAAAATAGTAAAATCGCCAAAATTCCGTTGACTTCTCGCAAATACAATTGTATTATAATAACAAGAACTTTTGTAAACCAATTTTACAAAAGGATTTTATGTAAGGATGCGCAGATGTTAGTGTGCAATCATTTTTGAGGAGGAAAAAAATGAAAAAAGTTATCGCACTCGTACTCGCCATTGCATTGGCACTTGTCCTTGTCGCTTGCGGCACGGCAGCGACCAAAGCTTCCCCGGAAGCATCGGCAGCAGCAACCGAAGAAGTTGCAGCAGGCGGCAAAATCGGCGTAGCAATGCCGACAAAGTCTCTTGAGCGTTGGAACCGCGACGGTTCTTTCCTGCAGAAGGCATTTGAAGAAAAAGGCTATGAAGTCGAGCTGGTTTATTCCGACAACGACGTTGCCAAGCAGGTCAGCGACATCGAGAACTTGATTGCCGACAAAGTTAACCTTCTGGTTATCGTTGCTATCGACGGCGAGTCCCTCTCCACTGTTCTGCAGTCCGCAGTAGACGCGAAAATCCCCGTAATCTCCTATGACCGTCTTATCATGAACACCGACGCAATCTCCTATTATGTATCTTTCGATAACTACACAGTCGGCAAGCTCCAGGGCGAGTATGTTGTTGACACACTCAAACTTGACCTTAAGGACACTTCCAAGTCCTACAACATTGAGTTCACCGCAGGCGATCCCGCCGACAACAATGCGGGCTTCTTCTTCAACGGCGCATTCGACGTACTTAAGCCGTACATTGATGCAGGCATCCTGAAGGTTCCTTCGGGCCAGATGAAATTCGAAGAAGTTGCAACTGCCAGCTGGAAAACCGAGACCGCTCTGAACCGTATGCAGAACATTCTCGCTTCCTACTATGCAGACGGAACGGTTCTTGACGTTGCTCTCTGCTCCAACGACTCCACCGCTCTCGGCGTAACACAGGCTATCGGCTCCGACTATAAGGGCACAAACTCTGTCATCATCACCGGCCAGGACGGCGACGAAGCCAACCTCGCAAACATCGTTGACGGCAAGCAGTCCATGACAGTCTACAAAGCTGTTGCAAACGAAGCAGTTGTTACTGTTGACCTCGCAGACGCTATCCTCAAGGGCGAGACTCCCAATGGCGACCTGATCAAGTCCGCCGGATGGACCTTCGACTGCACCTATGACACCGAGTCCTATAACAACAACAATGCGACCATTCCTTCTTACCTGCTCGTTCCGACAGTTGTAACCAAGGACAACATCCAAACTGAGCTTGTAGACACCGGTTACTATACGATGGGCTCAGACGGTTATCCTAAGGCAGCCGGCTAAACACTAATCTAGCAAAACAGCCCGGACATACATAGTATTAAGCACTAGATGGGCGGGGCTGAAGCTCCGCCCATTTTTCCATATGCAAAACGATTTTGACGCGAGGCATGATGATGTATGCCCAAAAAAGCAAAATAGGGGGGCATTATTTTGGCAGATAACATTCTGGTAATGACAGACATAACAAAACTATATCCGGGCGTACGCGCGCTGGATAACGTAAATCTCCAGGTCGAGAGCGGAGAAATCCATGCAATCGTGGGAGAAAACGGCGCCGGTAAATCGACGCTGATGAATGTTCTGAGCGGCACGATTCCCTATGGGGAATATGACGGCACGATTCTGTATGAAGGGCGCAAATGCCATTTTAAAACTGTGCGCGACAGCGAAGAGTTGGGCATCGTCATCATTCATCAGGAGCTCGCGCTTATCCCCGAGCTAACCATAGGCGAAAATATGTTCCTCGGCAACGAGCGCAAGAGCAGGTTCGGTATAAACTGGGACGAGACCTTTTCGCAGGCAGCAAAGCACATGAAAAGGGTCGGACTCAAGGACTCTCCGATGACGCTCATCAAAGATATCGGAACCGGAAAACAGCAGCTTGTTGAAATCGCGAAAGCGCTTTCCAAGAACGTCAAGCTCCTCATTCTCGACGAGCCCACTTCTTCCCTTAACGCTGAGGATTCCAAAATGCTGCTCGATATGCTGATGGAATTCAAGAAGCAGGGCATGACCTCCATTATTATTTCCCACAAGCTTTCCGAAGTCGCCTATGTAGCGGATAAGATAACGGTCATGCGCGACGGCGCAACGATTGAGACTATCGACAATTTAGACCGCAGCGTCGATGAAGACCGCATAATCCGCGGAATGGTAGGGCGCGAGCTGACTGACCGCTATCCTAGCCGCGAGAGAAGTGTAAGCGACAAAATCGGGCTGGAGGTCATCGACTGGTGCGTCAACCACCCTGTCTACACCGAAAAGCGTGTCGTAAACCATGTATCTTTCAACGTACATAAGGGTGAAATCGTCGGATTTTCCGGACTTCAGGGAGCAGGGCGCACAGAGCTTGCCCGCTCGATTTTCGGAAAAAGCTACGGTACATCGATAACGGGAACTCTGAAGGTCAACGGCCGCGAAGTCAAGCTCAGGACTGAGCGTGACGCCATCGAAGCCGGCATTGCCTACGTTACCGAGGACCGCAAGGTGAACGGTCTTGTACTCGTGGATACCGTTGCAAGAAACAACACTCTGGCGCGCCTTGAAAAGGTGTGCCACAGAGGCATCATAGATGTGGATATGGAAAACAGCGTCGGCGAGGAATACAAGGAAAAACTGCGTGTCAAGACGCCCACGATTCAGCAGTTGGTGAATAACCTTTCCGGCGGAAACCAGCAGAAGGTTCTGCTTTCCAAGTGGATGTTCGCGGACCCTGATGTGCTTTTGCTTGACGAGCCGACCCGCGGCATTGATGTCGGCGCAAAATACGAGATATACACCATAATGAACGATCTGGTGGCGCAGGGGAAATCGGTCGTTATGATCTCCTCGGAACTGCCCGAACTGCTCGGTATGTGCGACCGCATCTATGTTATGAACGAAGGGGAAATGGTGGCGGAAATGACCGCTGCCGAGGCAACACAGGAGAAGATTATGGGCGCGATTCTCAAATCCGACAAAAAGGGCGCCAAAGAAGAGAGCAAGGGAGCGTAAGACAATGAAAGTATCTGTGTCTGAAAAAACAAGCAAAAAGATTAACATATCTACCGGAGATTCTGCCGGTTCAGTGATAATCAAAGAGCCATTCAGAGCATCTGCGTTTGTAAAAAAATATACAATGACAATCGCCCTTGTGGTGGTTTTCATCTTCTTCGCGATACTGACCGGAGGCAGGCTGCTGTACGCACAGAACATTTCAAACCTGCTTCTTCAGAACGCTTATGTGCTCGTTATGGCCTGCGGTATGCTGATGTGCATACTGACCGGCGGTAACGTAGACCTTTCAGTCGGCGCAACTCTTTGCCTGGTCGCTTCGATTGCAGCCCAGCTTTTATCCAAGACAAGCCTGGGCGCATATGCAACCATCGCAATCTGCATGGTTGTTGCGGCAGGAATCGGCGCATGGCAGGGCTTCTGGATCGGACATATCCACATCCCGCCCTTTATAGCAACGCTCGCGGGAATGTTCCTGTTCCGCGGACTGGGCCGTGTTCTGCTCAGCTCCAAGACAGTCAGTATCGCCAACAAAACTTTTCTCGATATCTTTTCGTCCTATATAACCGTACCGGGTCTCGACAAGGATGTGTGCTGGTCGGCGCTGATTGTCGGCGTAATTGTGGCGATAGGACTGATAATCCTTACGCTTGTCAACCGCGCAAAGAAATCCAAAAAGGGTTACGAGATGAAGTCAGCGGTTTCCGAGTTTACGCAGGTTTTCATCATCGACCTGCTTATAATCGCCTACACCTGGCAGCTTGCACATTATAAAGGTATTCCTATAATGTTGTGCTGGGTACTGCTGGTGGTTCTGCTCTTTGCGTTTATCACCTCGAAAACCGCATTCGGCCGGTATTTTTACGCTGTCGGCGGAAATGAAAAGGCCACGAAGCTTTCCGGCATCGATACGAGAAAGGTCTATTTCTGGGGCTATTGCCTGATGAGCATACTGGCCGGCTTCTCAGGTCTGCTGGTCGCAGCCCGCATCGGCTCCGTCAACGGTGATACCGGTCTGACGTATGAGCTGGACACCATCGGCGCCTGCTTTATAGGCGGCGCCTCCGCATACGGCGGCTCAGGTACGGTTTCCGGCATTATCGTCGGCGCAATCCTTCTCGGCGTTATCAACCAGGGCATGTCGATCTTCGGACTCGATAACAACTGGCAGTATGTCGTAAAAGGAGCCGTTCTTCTGATCGCCGTCATCTTCGACGTTGTTTCCAACCACAAAACCGGCAAAGCATAAGGTGTTCTATTAATGATTTGATTCGAAACCACAGGGCAATGCTGAAAACGCATTGCCCTGGTGAAATAAGGTTTCGGGAGCTGAGGAGGTAATTTATATGTTATACATCGGAATTGATCTGGGTACGTCTGCTGTCAAGCTTCTGCTTATGGATGAAAAGGGCGGGATAAGAAAAATCGTCTCACGTTCTTACCCCTTATCGTTCCCTCACCCCGGCTGGTCGGAGCAGGACCCCGAGGACTGGCTTCGCGAAACAATCGCGGGAGTTAGGGAACTGACGGCGGACTGCGACAAGACGCAGGTTGCCGGAATAGGCGCGGGAGGACAGATGCACGGACTTGTCGCGCTCGACAAGGACGATAACGTTATTCGTCCCGCAATACTCTGGAATGACGGACGCACAGGCGAGGAAACGGAGTATCTCAACACCGTGATAGGCAAGGAGACTCTTTCGGGCTATACAGCCAATATTGCGTTTGCCGGCTTCACCGCACCGAAGCTTCTTTGGATGCAGAAGCACGAGCCGGAGCTTTTCGCCCGCATCGATAAAATCATGCTTCCCAAGGACTATATAAATTACAAGCTCTCCGGTGTACACTGCACCGATTATTCGGATGCGTCCGGAATGCTGCTTATGGACGTAAAGCATAAGTGCTGGAGCAAAGAAATGCTCAAAATCTGCGGTGTCAGGGAAGAATGGATGCCGCGCCTTTTCGAAAGTTATGAAACAGTCGGAACTCTGACACAGGATATGGCCAAGGCGCTCGGACTTCCGCAGAGCGTTAAGATTGCGGCCGGCGCCGGCGACAATGCCGCCGCGGCTGTCGGGACCGCAACCGTCGGAAATGGAATGTGCAACATATCGCTCGGCACTTCCGGCACGATTTTTATTTCGAGCGACACCTTCGGCGTAGACTCAAACAACGCCCTGCACGCCTTCGCGCACGCGGACGGGTACTACCACCTCATGGGCGTAATGCTTTCAGCCGCGTCCTGCAACAAATGGTGGATGGAAGACATCCTCAAAACCGACCGCTACTCCGAAGAGCAGGCTGCCGTTGAGCGGGACAGACTGGGCCGCGGCAGTGTGTTTTTCCTGCCGTATCTCATGGGCGAGCGTTCACCTCACAACGATTCCGACGCAAGGGGAACCTTCATCGGCTTATCTATGGACACAACGCGCGCGGACCTTATGCAGGCCGTGCTGGAGGGCGTTGCCTTCGGAATACGCGATTCTCTTGAAATCGCGTGCTCACTCGGTATCGACATCAAACGCAGCAAAATCTGCGGCGGCGGCGCAAAAAGCCCGCTGTGGAAGGAAATCTTTGCCAGCGTACTCAATCTTGAACTGGACGGCGTTGAAACGGAGGAAGGCCCCGGTTACGGCGGCGCCATACTCGCGGCGGTTGCCTGCGGCGAGTTTGCTTCCGTGCGTGAAGCTGCCGGAAAACTTGTGAAGATCACGTCAACGGTCAAGCCGGATGCCGCGATTGCGGCCCGATACGAAGAACGTTATCAGGTTTTCAGGCAGATATATCCTGCCGTCAAACCTCTGTTCCAAATAATCAAAAATGAGCGTGACGGTAACTGAAGGGAAAAAGCATGAACAGCAAAAAAGAATACGATATGGCAATGTTGGGAAAAGGTCTGACAGGGCTTTCTCTGCGCTTTGTCGTTTCCGGATACATCGTTTATCTGGCGTGGAAAATACTTGGCGCTTCACTTGACGGCAGCAGCCCGATCCCGGAATGGGGCTCATGGCTCATCTTTGCGGTCTTCGCAGCCGCGGCAGTTGCCTTCTGCGTGTTTGCGGTCAAGAAATATTTGGATACAAGGAAGGCGGCGGCCTTGCCGGCCGTTTCGCAGCAGAGAAACGAAAAAGAGGATGCCTTCGAAACAAAGGAGAAAGACGAAACGGAGAATTGACCTTTCCGCCGGTCGCGCGCGAGTTATTTTATGAGTCTATTTTAGGAGGATAAGGCAATGATGACAAACATACCCGAAGTGAAGCTGGGGATAATCGCGGTTTCCCGCGACTGTTTCCCGATTTCTCTTTCCCAGAAGCGCAGAGCGGCCATTGCTGCTGCCTGTCTGCAGAAGAAGCTGAATATATATGAGGGAAGTACGACTGTCGAGAACGAAAAAGATATGCTGCGCGCAGTGGAAGAGGTCAAAAACGCAGGCTGCAACGCGCTTGTCGTCTTTCTCGGAAACTTCGGTCCGGAAACTCCCGAAACGCTGATTGCAAAGTATTTTGACGGTCCGTGTATGTTTGCTGCCGCGGCAGAGGGCGACGGCGACCTGATTGACGGCCGCGGCGACGCTTACTGCGGTATGCTTAACTGCTCCTATAATCTCGGACTGCGCAACCTGAACGGATATATCCCTGAGTATCCGGTTGGCACAGCATCCGGCATAACTGATATGATTGCGGATTTCATCCCGGTTGCGCGCGCCGTTATCGGCGTGAAAAATCTGAAGATTATCACCTTCGGACCGCGCCCGCAGGACTTTTTTGCGTGCAACGCTCCGATCAAGGGACTTTACGAGCTGGGCGTCGAGATCGAGGAAAACTCCGAGCTCGATCTGCTTGTAAGCTTCAGGGCTCACGCGAACGATCCGCGCATCCCCGAAGTCTGCGCTGATATGGCAAAAGAAATGGGCGACGGCAAGTATTACGCCGACCTGAACGTGCGCATGGCGCAGTTTGAGCTCACGCTTCTCGACTGGGCCGAGGAGCACAGGGGCAGCAGGAAATACGTTGCCTTTGCAGACAAATGCTGGCCTGCCTTCCCGCAGGAATTCGGCTTCGTGCCCTGCTATGTAAACAGCCGCCTTGCTTCGCGCGGGATACCCGTTGCCTGCGAGGTGGACATATACGGCGCGCTTTCCGAATACATCGGAGCCTGCATCACCGGCGACGCGGTAACGCTGCTCGACATCAACAACAGCGTCCCGAAGTCGCAGTACGACGCCGAGATAGCAGGAAAATTCAACTATAAGCTCACAGATACATTTATGGGCTTCCATTGCGGCAATACGCCCTCCTGCAAGATGTGCTCCGACAGAGCTGTCAAATACCAGCTCATTCAGCACAGGCTGCTTGAGCCGCAGGACTCAGAGCCCGACTTCACACGCGGTACGCTTGAAGGCGACATTGCAGAAAGCCCGATTACCTTCTATCGCCTGCAGTGCGACAGTGAGGGCGTGCTCCGTGCATATATTGCGGAGGGAGAGGTTTTGCCCGTCGGAACGCGCAGCTTCGGCGGAATCGGAATTTTTGCAATTCCCGAGATGGGACGTTTCTATCGCCATGTGCTCATTCAGAAGCGCTATCCGCACCACGGAGCTGTCGCTTTCGCGCATTGCGGAAAGGCAATATTCGAGGTTTTCAAGTTCCTCGGCGTAGGTGACATTGCATATAATCAGCCTAAGGCCCTGCCGTATCCCACCGAAAACCCTTTTGCCTGAACGTGTATGGAAAATGAAGAGATGTTTCCGGAAATCAGACAGATTTATGCCGATTACCTAATCGACGTCATGAACCTGGAGGCTAAGCGTAAACCGACGGACGGACTTATGGGCTTCGGGAAACGTACCGATTACGACCCGTGCCACGAGCGCTTTGCCGAAAAGCTTGAACAGAAGCTGAAAGACATTGAAAACATGTCACCGTCCTCTGAAGAGGCCGGTGCGGTGCTCCGCTATGTTTTTAACGCTCCGCAGGAAGAAGAAGGCTCCTTATCGGCATACTGGATGCTGCTTGCCGTTCACGGCTATACGGACGGACTCATCAGCTTTCTGTCAAAGCAAGACGCGAAAGAGCTGTCTGAGCTTTACGCGGACCTTTATCCGAAGCATAAGCGTCTGCCGGTTCAGCAGAATATCGCTTCTCACCTGCAGGAGCAGGCGGGCGGAAGCAAGAAGAGCAAAGGACTGTTCGGGTTTTTGAATAGCCGGGGCAGCAAAGATAACTGACATTTTGCGAAAAAAATCAGACGCTCCCGCTCGGCGGCTCGGGCGCTTATGTTCGTATCCTCAGAACCACCTGGACCGCTGGCAATTCTATACATTATTGAGAGAGGAACAAAACCCCGATGACGCACTATTTATTCGGCCGAACCAAAGGAGGCGACAGCGTGACGGCGTATCGCCTTGAAAACAGACGGGGCGCAAGCGCCGTTATACTTGATTACGGCTGCACCCTGCAGTCGCTTTCTGTCCCAAACGCTCAGGGCGGGTTCACCGACGTTGTGCTTGGCTACGATACCTTTTTGGAATATGAAAACAGCGACGCTCACCTCGGCGCAGCAATCGGGCGTGTCGGCAACCGCATCGGCAAAGGCGAGTTTACGCTG
>Ga0209639_1000884_pt1 | contig 35894 bp, 20 predicted proteins | sample EPASupsiteHSE605_FD_187268 | JGI IMG/M metagenome (GOLD analysis project Ga0209639, IMG submission 187268) | Bioremediated contaminated groundwater from EPA Superfund site, New Mexico - Sample HSE6-05 (SPAdes) (version 2) | ecosystem: Environmental > Aquatic > Deep subsurface > Groundwater >... | reverse complement strand
GGAATGTATGCTAATATGAGGCTTAAAAAGTTATTCACACATATTTTTGTTGATTTTCGAAATGCAAAAAAAAATTGCTCTGCAAAAGACATGAAAGGAAAACAATACAATTCACTATTCAAATACATATCACAAATGAATCGTTGGACTTTCTTGATCTTGTCCCTGATTTCTGGCTTTACCGATGTGGTCCTTAATGAATAATAAACAAATGAATAATAACCATATGGGCTTGAAAAAATGAATTTAAAATCATAGTTCAATAATTGCAACGATTTTTTCAAAGGATATATGAACACGGAATCAATAAGTTTACTTTTCAATGAATTGAGACAATCTGTGTTGAAACCGTTTCTTAATCCTCTGATAGATAACATATAAGGAATTTTTTCATTCTTTATTTTGATTCCAAGGCTTTTGATATAATTGTAGTGTTCTTCTTCCATTCCAGGTGAGTTAAAAAGATCATCGAAAATATAATTATATATATGACCGAAAACACTAATATAGGCTTCAACAACCTCATAATATTTCCTTACTTTCTTCTGAGAATCAAAAGAATGCTTTACAAGCTCGATTTGAGGTTTGAAGTCACGCACAATATCTTCAAACATAAATACTAAATAAAGTACTCAATAAGAACCAAACTGGCAAATTGCATGTCTTGTTTGGGATATCCAATGTATAATCTATACCAAGGAGTTACCTTTATATGATGATTATTCTAGGGATGCCAGTACTCCCCTCAACAAATATTTTTGGTTAATCTGGGAGACTTATGAAATGGGACTAAGGATTAACCATATTTATCACAAATTTTGGCCGTTCATTTGCATTTAGATATCGAATTTTGTTGGAAAAGATGGCTTAATCATCTTGGTAAAAAGGATTTTGTATAAGAAAGGAATATTCAATGATCTTTGACTATAATAGATTTTTAAACCCAAATGGACTCTTATTACTCCTCATGTTCTTGAAAATCTGATTAATCAACTATTAGTAGTTGAAATTCCTCAATATCTTAAATAATGAAAATTGATCAAAGTAGGAATTAGTTTTTAATCGACTATTCTTCGAAAAATCACACAAAGACGAAAACATCAACACTATTTTATAATTACAACTCTCAAATCCAGTCCAGCAGATTTTTGTTGAATCAATGGTAAGCTTTTCGCTGATCCTCATACCATGTATTATAACCATGGCTTTATTTCAGGGATACAATTCATGTTTGCATCACAGAAAAAATCTAGAATATTTGAGCCTTCTCAACAAAAAACTATCCAATGATTCGCAATTCTTGCCACCGCTAAAAGGTGTATATTCAGAGATTGGAGGTACTCCATGAATCGGATCAAAGGTGTTTTTCATTAAGCAGCCCCAAATGGTTTTGGCTTCTTCATATCTCCCTTTAATAAGCCTCATTCTCTTTTCCCTCCTAATAAAAACAGAGGCAATGCTCTGTATTAATGAGAATAGTATTGACTTTATTATTTAGGATTTATTTTTCGTTTTGTTCAGTATATTACTATCTTTCATGCTTTTGATGCAATTTACATAGGGGAAACGACCAAATACCATAAGGGATTAAAATAAGATGAAGAATCACATTCAGGGACAAAAATTGGATGAGAATTAACTGATTTTGCCTCAAAATTCTAAAAATTAATCCCTCAAAACACAAAATAAGTGACATCCCTAGTTTGATATCTCACAGCGATTTTCAATCAACAGGAATCAATAATTCCTTTACGAGATGGCATCACTTAAGTAACATATAAGCATTGATACATCATCACATTTATACCATTCAAGCATTTTGTAATGTTATTTTTAAAAGAACTAATTCATGTTTTAATAATAAAATTCATGATATAACTCAATGCTCATTTTACAAATCAGATGTGATTAACTTTGAAAAGAATAATCAAATACATTGTTTCAAATTGTTATCACAATTTTTTGTGGAATGACCATCATGAATCATTCAAGCAAAAATCAATTGAAATTGGGGAAGATTTTGAGATTTTCCTCACATGATTCAACTATTTTTCTGGGTGTTTTGATAATTATTATATTTATTGGTTTTTTTATTCATAATGATATGGAAGGAGTATTTTCTGTGATGAAACCAATTCTTAATACCTTCATATTGGGGCAGATTAAAGATAGAAAACGAAATAGTTTAATTAGAAAGATTTTTATGGTGTTTTCCAGTTGTTCTAAAGTGATATATCATTTGTTTTCAATCAGATCAAGCAAAAATTCAGAGTTATTTATGATGAAAGGTATAAAAAATGATATATTCATATCTAGCAATGGATGCCTTTATGAGAATATTGAATTAGGAAGGTCATTTTTTCAAATCAACAACATCGATATATCAAATTGTTTCTTCTCTCGAATGACCATATTTAATGAAGATGGAGGAGTGATTCTTGTTTCTGTCGAAAGTTACTCAATATTAGTATCTCTCTCTATGTTTTATAAATGCAAATGCCAAAAAATTGGAGGAGCTATATTTTTCAAAGCCGCTAATGCGGTATTAAGTATGATTTGTGCTAATATGTGTTCTGCTCTCTCTGAAGACCATTTCGCTCTATTTCAAGCAACAAATGTCAATCAAATGGAATATCTCTCTATATCATCTTGTTCGGATTCACCAAATGGTATTTATCCAATAAGGTTATACAATGGAAATCAGATTATTGATAAATCAAACAGCTCAATGAATATTGCCGAAGAGAGGGCAAGTATTGGAATTTCTCTTCCATCATCATTTTCAAGTTCATTTTGTACTTTTTCTGATAATTATGCATCAAAATTTATTTCCTTATACTTCCATACCAACACAGGGGTATTATCATTCGCGAACATAATCCATAACAATAGCCCAGCTAAATACTCTGTTGTTAGGGTTAATGGGAAATTCACAGTTCACTATTGTGTTCTTCAAAGGAACCTGGATACTCTCTTTTCAGTCTATTCAGGGACAATTGCAGTTTCACATTGTTTGATATCTCACAGCGAATTTAAACCAACAGGAATCAATAATTCCTTAACAATATGTCAAACATATCAAATTGAGTTTTTCAATTCTCAACTATGTAATGCAGATATTCCTCTATTTAGGAAATCATTTGACATTACTATTGCTAAAACACCATCTCAATCACCAATTAATACTATAGGAACAACACCATCTCAATCACCAATTAATACTATGGGAACAACACCATCAATATCACCTCTGAATATATTCACTCACGAGATTTATGTAACAATGCAATGTAAAATTTATGTCCCATTCTCACTACATTTCGGCTTGATAATCCAATGGTTTTAGTTGATGACTCATATGGATATAGAATTGAGATAGAAAAAACGTCCTAACTCAGAGAACCATTTACCTCCTAGATTGTCTCAAAAATTAATGTTACGTTTAGAAAAAACGGTCTCAAACCACAATAAAAACCCTTAAGAATTATCACAAATTTGTTAAACAACAAAATTAACATTTACTTATTGGTTGTATTATGATTCCATTGCTCATATTAATAAAAGAGGTTCAATACATCCATTATGACCTTGATTTGAAGAATCTTCCATCTCCGACACTTGAACAAACTAACAATCCCACTCTAACCCAAACAAATAACTCTCAAAATCAAGGAACAAGTGTGTGGGTATTGTTTGAAATCATATTTGGGGTCATAATTTGTTTAATCACTCTTGCCATCATATGTTATTTTGCAATCATGATAAAAAGGGATGACTTTGGAAGCCACTCTGATGAATACGTAAGTAACAGGGAAATACATGACTATGCCAATGAATAAACAATCACCATGCATTATTTAAATGAAAACGTTCCTTGATGATAATGAAGTTCTAAAATTTTTGGATAAAAAAGGGGACATTGGGGTATTAGATGAATTTGTATCGATAAAGCAAAATTATTATGAGGTTATGAGCTCTATTCCAGCCTTTTTCTATTCGTTTTTGCCTGATCAGCCGATTTCTAGAAATTTTGTTCAGTACATACGGAACAAATCGTTAAAATCAATATCGGATCATTTGCCAACAGAAAAAGATGTCTTGGATCTCAGAAATAGTTTTGATCGACAACAAAAATCATCATCAAGTTTACCATCCTTAGGTATCAAATCATCTAACAAGGTAATGAGGTACCAACAATATATGAAACTGAGAGAAGAGTGGCCTGAGAATATTAGGAAGATTTTGTCAGCTAAGCTATTCCAAAAAATTGGAGGCAATTCTAGTAATAATATATTCTATGAGAGCTTGTTTTCTTATCTTTTATTAGTATCTCATACTGGTTCTCATATAAATAATATTTTAGGACGAGATGTTGATAATTCCGGGTATATATCAGCATCATCTTTTCGAGAGTATGTTGTTTTTTATTGTCAAGATATTGTATTTAGCAATGACATATGCGAGTTCACGAAGGCAATTTATGATGATTATGTATCAGCCATTTGCTGTTTAATATTTAATGTGGTTGATCCACTGCAAACCGGATCAATATCTATTGAGATTCTATTCCAGCAACCATTGTATTTCCAATTGATTCAGTTTTTTGCTGATAAAGAGAGAGGTGAATCAAAAAGCATATTCGGCCAAAAATCAATTTTCCAACTGATTAAAGAATTTCAATATCTTGATGAAAATGATGATGGTATGCTTGATAGTGAAGATCTCCTTTCGATAAGCACAATCAAGCTCACAAGGACTTTTGCAGAATCTTTAATTGATGCTGCAAGTGGTGAAAAAGGACCAGGATTTGATTGGTATGTCAGATTTCGAGCTAGTTGGGACAACATTGGTCAGGTCTGGTCAAACTCGTTCTTTTTTTCCGCATTCGATATCAGGAAAAATGGGTTCTTATCATCATATGAAATTGGATTCTTTTTAAAAGAATCACTAAAGATTTTCGAATTAAAAGGTCATACATTTCCTGCCGAACCCATAGTAAGCGAAATTTTCGATCAGTTTGGCGTTGATGATATGAAAATACCCAAAGAAAGATTTGTTAATTATGTAAATGCAGATCAAATAATTAAACTACTAGGTGATTCAAATTACTTATGTAGGCAGATGTTAAATTGCGATATTGATAATATACCGCAGCTATGATGAGGATACCATTTGTTCAAAAGTTTTGAAATGAATGGAATTCTTTGATGATTCAATGTTCTCCAAAGAAATTGACTGGTCAAGTTGGAACACCCTGAATACAAACTCAAAGCAGTGATAAAGAAACTCCTTTTCTCTTGAACTATTGTGATCGCCTGGTAAGGCAATTATTTGTTTATCTTCAGAATTGTACTTCTCATATATCCTCTTTGCATGATGATATGGTATGAAAGAATCTTCAGCAGCATGACCAATGATTATTGGTATCGATAAACTAGCAGCAACATCTTCAGGTGATATACTAGATATATCTTCTCCGATGGCTTTGCTAACTTGCTTTTTCACCCACCATGAGGCAATTGGCTGTACAGCTCCAGGTATTTGAGCCTTTTCTGCAACATTCGAAAAAAGTTCCGAAATTGAACAATAGGGACTGTCAGCCACTATTCCCACACAGTTATTCAACAAAGGAGCAGCCAAAATGGCAGTAGCAGCTCCCATTGACCTTCCCCATACAACAACTTTGCTGATGGAAAAAGACTTATATAAAAAGGTCATAGCGTCTAATACATCCATTTTTTCATTGAAACCAAGAGTAACGAATTCACCTCCAGATAAACCACTTCCAGAAAAATCGAAACAATACACAGAAACACCCCTTGTGGCTAGATATTGAACAAGAAATCTCCCTTCGATCTGTGATCCAACGTTTCCATGAAGATAAACAACACATGAATTACCATCAGGTGATGGATAGTTAGTAGCAGGATAAAAAGACCCAACAATGCTAACTCCTTTTGAATTAACAAATGAAACAGGAAACCGGTTAATTATCACATCTGTTCCGAATATTTTAATGTCACTAAGGTTTTTAATGTTATATCTAGCTCTAGGAGGTCTTGTAATCGAAGAAATGGCTTTATTAGCATCATCTAGAAGCCCCTTTTCCTTCGACATTTCAATAAAACTAAACCATTTCAATACTATTTATTTCTATTGCAATTCAGTATTTGTATTGTCAACATTGTTTGTATTTGATGTTATCTCTTGGGGAGAATCTGAGCAACCTTGACTGGGTAATTCAGAAACACTTTCTTTTTGAGGGTCATCATTAATGATCTGAGGAGAAACCTCATTTAGTTCAGGTATTGGGTCAATAATCTTCTCTGATGTTTGTGGGGCTTCAGGTTCCATTTTGGCTTCTGTTGTTTCATTTTTTTCGGGGGGTTGTGGTAGCTCAGAGTTATTTAGTACATCATCTGAAGATTCAATCAGTTTAGCTGTCGAATCTATCAGCTCTGAAAGTTTGATTTTTTGTGGGGTAAGAGTTTGAATTCCATCCATTCTTGATTCAGTTGTAATTGTATCATTATGGGTTTTGCGGCGATGCTTTTTATTTTTCTTTTTCTTTGATTCCTTTTCCACCTGAGCTAATGGATGTGGGGCGATGCCAGGTCTCATTGTGTTGGCATAGTCAGGTGTGGCCATTTGTGTTAATATCTGTCTCCTTCTAAGCATGAGTTGTTCTCTTTCAGGAGGCAAGGGCTGACTAGGACCAATTGTTCGACACAAAAACTCAAACATTCTTGATGCATATCTATCAGGAGGGACACAGCTCATTTCATCTTTGTTATGAATAATCGATTTCATGTAATGTTCAAAAGATTTTCGAGCACCATAATCCTGGAGAAAATCAATTATTCCTAAAAAGTAGATCTCAGATATTGGCTCATCATTTTCATTACTTCCCCTCAGTCCTCCACAAAAAGATAGGAGCTTTGAGCTCTCACTTGTTTGATATGGCATTACAGCGGCTTGCGCAAAGGAACGCTTGGATGTAAGTACATCTTTGCTTGCTGGTTCAATATCAGCTCTTTTACTCCTTTTACCCCCTTTTTCTTCTCTCTTTCTTACAATAACAGTATTACCATCATATTGGAAATAAGATGATCTGTCAGGAACAAACAATGTCCAAAGCTGAATCCTTTCTCCTTTTGCAGGATGCAGGATTTGTGATGCCGAATCGAATCTATGTATTCCAACAAGAAGCGAGTAGTCCATAACTCCAGCTAAAGCCAAAAACTTTGTGTCGTCTAATAACTGTGCTTTTAACAAAGCCCAATCCCTTGGTCCAACATTCATATAGCGTTTTTCAGAAAATTCAGCTTCTTTCCATGTAGAACCGGGACGATTCCTTTTAGATTCTTCAACAAATCTATTGATTACAGAGCCTTTAAGATCGAATTTATAATGAATTTGATAACCTATTGGAAAAATATTGTTCATTACAACAAAGTGTATTTTTCTACCAATGGATGTTTGGGATCTATAGGCACCATAAAACTGACATACAAGCGTATCAGGGTGGTTAGTTACGTGCTCATAATATTGAGGAAGTATTCTTTGCAAAACTTTGAACTCTTCAGTCGTTTGAGTCTTAATAACATACCTTCCATCCCATGTGAAATAAAACATTGCTGAACTTCGTCCAATAGTTTTTAATTCAGACATCATATAGTCGGTAGTTAAAGAAACAAGATATTCCACATCAGTTACACCGAAAAAATGTCTCAGTGCTCTATATACATGAGGCTGATATGTTTTAAACTTATAATCATAATTTCCTTTGTGCCCAGGAGTAAAATTATTCCCTTCTCGCGGAATATCAATCTTTTCATATTCGTAATAATTTTTTTCAGAAAAATTCCTAATTGTTGGGCTATTAGAAATTCTACTTACATGAACACGAATCCCCAATAACATTCCATAAATTCTATCATAACTTTTAGTATTTGCATCAATTGCTGCTCCAATTGCAGGTGCTTCGCTGTAATCAGAACGTGACATTACTTTTTCTGAAATTTTTTTGCCACTTTTTCAATAGAATATTTATCAAAATTTTATGTTATTTCTATCTAGACTGGTTATCTTTCATGTCTGTCCACTTCTGAAGGTTCTTCTTGAATTGGTCATGATTCTCTGTTAGTGTTTTGAAGAAGCAATGAATTTGATTCATTAGGGGGTCGGCTACATATGTATAGAACCCAATTTGGCCAACGCATAATGGTGTATTGTCATCTCTATTGCAATAGGGGCTCACAGGAAGTCCTTTTTGTTTTTCTAGATCTCCTTGGATAAAGTACTCATTCATTAAACACTTTGATAGCCTCATAGCTTCTTCAAAATCTCTAACTGTGTTTGATAGATCAGCACCTTTGATGGATATTTGCCCCAAAAGTATCCTATGTGAATCATTAGATTTATCAAATCCCTCCATAACAGTCTTAAAATCGGTTAAAAACTGATTATGAGCTTCCATATCAGTGGCCATAATACATTGTATCATATATTTGGTAATGGAGCTATTGTGTGCGTTGCCGTCTAATAAATCTCTAGATAGGTCAAATGCCATACTTGCATGATGGTGCTCAAGTGGAGGTAAATTTAAAGATAGTTGAGAGAAAAGCGAATTAGAATTCCTTTGAAACTTATTGTTGAGTCCATCATGGTCTATATCATGGCAGACTGTAGCTAATAGCAAACCAAAAACTTCTTCAGGAAGCAACATTTCTCTTATATTTGTATTTGATATCAGGGAAAACACAAATTGAGTCGCATCTAATGCATGATACCAGTTATGATATGGAACATTATGATAGTTTTTCCTTACTTGTACCAAAAACCTAAATAACTTGGTGGAATTAATTCCAATAGATGGAGCTATTCCACTTGATACAAACATACAAAACATATTGAAAAAGGAAGCCGAGGGGTGGTAGGCAGCAACAGAAAAAGATCTTTTGCCCAAATTGATTAATTCTGATTCGGAAATCTGTTGAGTTTTCAATATTTCGTAGTGAACATCAAATTCATAATCCTTGAAATAATTTTCCAAAACCATCTCAATCTGTTTGATAATTGAATCAATCACTTCTGTCATTTGATTAAATACTATCAAAAATACCCTTTTCCTCTGTTTGTCTACATCCAAAGGTATCGACAAACAATAATATGTTCCATTTAACCCAGAAACAATGGAATTTTTAGCAATCTCAACCCATGTTATCTCAAAGGCGCTAAAAATCCTTTGAGCTAGCTCTGTTCTGTTAATATCTAAATTTTCAAAGCTTGTTGAAGCAACATAATAGTCTTCAGTAAGATCTTTATCTTCAAGAATAATATAGTGTTCTCCACCAATAGCTCTAATGTAACTCTGAATAAACTGTTTTAAGTTCGGATTTTCCTCACACAAAAATTTAATACAATCACAAGAAAGGACAATGCCTATATCAGAGCTTGCCCTATTCATTAAATCCGTTATTATTAATGCCTCAATACAAATCTGAGATAGTTAACAAAATTGATATTTGAGTTTGTTCTTTTTCAATTTAGTATAATACAAAATATTAAAAGAAACCGGAATGTAATTGAATGAAATAATCTCAAATTGTGAAAATAATTAAGAAAATTATAAAATCCTTCACAAATATATAAAGCTTAACCAATTAAATCACCACAAGATGATCTTTCCAATTTACAAATCGATAAATAACCAAAAAAGTGACAATTTATTAACAATTTCTCTATGATGTTTTGGACAAGATTGCATTGATAATGCATTTCTGTTTTGCTATCGAACTATTAGATGTTTCAGTTACACGAGATCTCATGGAATTTACATAGTTGAGGAAGTGTTTACTGTAATTGCCATCCTGTTTTACTCTGCCACTCATAATAATGTCACATTTCGGTTATTTTGGGGTGATAGAATTACAAATATATATAAGATGAACTATAACTCTATCAAAAAGTAAAAAGAGTTTAATTGAAAACTGCTCAAGGTTTACAAAAACATTCTGATAATAATTTTTGAAAAGAAAACGTGTTTATTTGAAAATAAATTTGAGAATTAACAAAATACTCAGAATGATATTACTCCTCTTTGTTACCTGCAGTTGCCAGTATTTGGAACAAAGCCAACTTATAAAAAATATGATCTTGAATTCAGTGCTTTTTCTACAAAGGAAATTAATATTAGTGGTAAGTTTGTGGTTTTTGGGGCGTCATCTCAGCTCTTTTTACAAGACGAAAAAGATTTATTCAGTGACTTTGTGAGCAACCATAAATCTGTTTATATCGAGAATGATGTAGGGAGTTTTGTGACAATCGGGTCTTATAGTGCAGTCAATGTTACATTTAGCATAATGCTCATCCCAGATGAGTGTAAGTATTTTGTATCAGGAAACACAGAGTTTTCATCATATGATTCAAGCATTTTGTGCAACCATACTGAACCAACATGCTTCTTTTCTTCTTTATAAAATGGAAGTTTCTACTCTCTAAACGATAATCAGACTCTAAAGTGGAATTTTATTGAAGATATTGCTGATTCTAAGGTGACTCCGTTCACTTTCACAGGAAAGAAGGAGGGAAATTTAAGTGGACCTTATATGATAATGAACCAACCAAACATAAATTCATTTGATAAAGCAATCATCACAATCAGTTCTCACCAGAGTTCCGAAAGACCATCAATTTCTGCAAAAGATGCAACAAAGAGCATAATAGAGTTATTTGCTATGTATTTTAACCAAACCCTTACATTTGAATCTCTGATTGCAAGTCCCATTATCCAGACACCATTTTTAAGGAAATCATCAAATGAATCATCTAAGTTTTTCCATGGAATCAAATCCATTTTGGATGAAAAGTTTTATGATCTTATAAGTTTTAGGGAGAACTCTTTATTTGGTTTGAATAACATGAACCAAGATGTTACTGAGTATTTATATGAAACATTTAATTTGATTGACATTAGTGCCTTTTTGCTTGATTTTAATTCAAAATTGTCATTATTGAAAGATGATCCATTTATTGAAGATGTATTTGAATATAGCAAAGATATCATTAGCAACTTTGTCAAAAACCTCAATTCCAATATGAGTTTCCATGATTTTCTTCAATATGGGTTTAATATGACATCAAACGAGATTGATTTGGTGATTAGTAATATCTCTTTTTACAAGGATAATGTTTTGCTTCTATTACAAACATTAGGCTATAAATCAATGAATTTTGCCCCTTTGATTGAACAAATTATTTCTGATCCAAATTCTGTTACAATCAAAACAATTACATTATCTTTAGGATTCAATTTAGAAACAATTTGGAATCTTTTTGATGTTGCTTCAAAAGCATTTAGCAGCAGTGGTATTAAAATAAGCGAGATTGGGCCATTGTTTTCTCCAGACATGTCTGAAATGGTTCAGAGCCTTATTGCCACTTTATATGATATTATTACTTTCCAAACCTATGATACAAGTGCTTTTGGTCACATATTTAATAAAGGAAAGAATATATATCAGAAAACAATCAAATATTCATTTAGTTTAGCAGAGACAATATATAATAAGCTTTCACAGTATGTTGATCGCTTTCTGTTTGGATCTAATGGAGATGATATTGTAACAAGATTATATGATCACAACTTAAACATTCCAGATTCCATACCAATGGGTGGTTTTATTAAAGAAATTGTTAGCATTAGGTCTGTTTTCAAAAGAATAAACACATCGGCCATTACCAAAAGCGCCCTTAGCATTGATAATACTGGTTCCAACCAATTATTAAGACTTCTGAATTCAACAATAACCATTGGAGACTTTATTTATTTTTGGCAATTCTACAGATGATTTAGTTAACAGCTTTTCTGGGGTATTAATCAATAACACAGATTTAATATGCTCCATTGTTAAGTTTATGGGATATCAATCTTCTTCATTCTTAGTTGTAATCAACAGTGCATCTTCTTCACTATATCATGTTAGTTTTAAACAAGTTTTTGAGTGCTTTAACATTAGTTTTTCCAATTTATATACCCTAGTAGACAGCATGGGAGGTGCTCTATTAACCGATGGACTTACTATTGAACAATCATTGGATAGAATAAACTTACAATTGAAGGCACCATTAATAAGTTGCATTAACAATGCTGTTAGAATTTTATACTTGGAAGATTTCTCTAATGAAGCATTGCTTCCATGCTTATCCAAAATGTTCCAAATATTGAAAACCATTATCAGCACTATCGAGCCCTCAGTAACAGAATTCATATCAAATGTTATAGGTTTATTACATCATATGTATTATTCAGGTAACGAGGGAAGTTTATTTATTAGAGCCGGTTCTTTCATTGGAGAACCAATCTCCACATTATCACCTTCTTTGATTATTCCATATACTTTATTTGATATTGTTTTCCCTTCACATCATAATCAGTCGTATTCATATGGTGGACACCCATTTTTTGGTTTAGAGGCAAAATTCTCTCAGATTAATTCCACATCATCAATCTCAGAGGTTTTCACTATCATTGGAATCAATCAAACATTTTTGGAAGAAATATCATTCATTATCCAAGATAATTATGATATATTTTTTGATTTTTTCAATATGAGTCAATCTTCCCCAGAGTTTGTTGAATCATTTTTGTTGAAGGTGAATCAATCAGATTTCAGCTTTTCAATAAGCGATTTGTTTCAAATATTTAACATGGATATGAATAGAATTTTTACCATCATTGATAATGTGGGAAGGTATATGAACGACCATCAATTCAATTTTGAGGAAATACTAATTTCAATCAATCCAGAGCTCAATGAATCAATGATTATTTTAAAGCAAGAAAGTTTGAAACTTATTAATCACCAATCATTCGTCAATGGTAGTATTCCAATTATTTTGAATCAATCGAAAATAATAATCAAGGGGATTATTGGAGAAATATTGTCATCATTTGTTCATATTCTGTTTGAAGTAATCAAAATACCTATTAAAATGACTGAATCAACTCATTCGCAAACGTTCTTAGAAAGATTTGATACATTATCTGTTTTAATCAATAATACTTCTCCATCATTTTATTCCACAATTGATGGCTTGCTAACAACAATCAAAGGTAAAATGGAATTGTGTCGAGATAATAAGAATATTTCTAGTATAATGGGAGTATATCTGAATGATTCCATTACATACAATACATCAGTAACATTTTTTGATATCTTTGGAGAGCCCAATATTTTTGAACCAGGGACCTACTCTTTTTTATCACAGTATAAGAATTTAATTTCTTCTGTTTTAGATTTGTTTGGCTATGATGGGAAAGAGTTCTATGAAATATCTCAAGAAATTTTCTATTCTCCTAATACAACTACCCTCAAATCTGTTTTAGAATTTATTGGAGGTTCATATTCCCATTTGTTTAATGCTGTTGATTCATTAGGTGCTTCATTAACAGATGATTCTTTGGGTATTATTGATTTTGTGGGTAGTATCATACCACCAATATCGCAACAATTTATTGATATATTAAATATGAGTATTGGTATTTTGTCTCTCAATGATATAACATCTGATTTCATTATTAATTATTCTCAGCTTTTATCCGTTATTCAAACAAACCTATCTTCATTTATTTCCAACATTATATTTGAATTTGTTGATACTTCTCATTTAATGCTGTCAAGTCTGTTTTTGAATAATAGTAACGGTGGTTTTAATAAAAGATTATATAGCTTTTGTCTCAATCCGAAATCACAATTGCCTCAGGTATTAAAAGATTCTATCCAAATTGTTGAAAAAATAAGCGATTTCTTTAAACATGAATCTCTTCCATCTGATATAATCCCATTACTAGGCTATGATGTATTAACCAGCAGCAATTATTCATCTTTGTTTAATATGAACATTTCTTTTGGAGATTTCATTAATGTATTTGGAGGCAATTCTCAAGAATATTTCCAAACTTTTATTAATGAAATCATTGCTCTTGAAGATATGATTTTGATCTTGATGAAAACATTAGGATTTGATTTACCAAAATCATCCAAAACCATTGAACATATTATTACTGAGCCATTTAATATTAAAATAAGTGAAGTATTCATGTGCTTTAATATGAATGTTTCATCCCTTTTGAGTTTCTTTGATGTATTGAGGATGACTTTGAGCTCAAATTCTTCAATATCCCAAGTTTTATCCATTATTGATTCTAGTGTTATAACATTATTTGAGAGAATTCCACATACATATGAGCAGGTAATGAATAACAGAATGGCAAATTTGAGTTTGAATATAGAATTAGCTCATGATTTATTTGCTCTTCCTCAAAAAGTTATAAATATGTGTTTTGATTGGGGTTATAATGCATTTCATTTGGTCATTGCTCCGATTCAGAACATGGTTTCCAAGAACAATGGCTTTAAGAACAGATTTGTTCACTTACTTCTTAATACTGATGTCATATACTCTTCATATATGCCAGTGAGTATACAGAAATTACATTTATTTGGCAAAAAATTAAGATCAATACAAATGAGTGATACAATTCATGACATTTCTGGTAATAATTTTGAAAATTACCCGTCTAATGTTTTATTGGAGCCCATTATGTCAATATTAAATGTTTCTAATATTTCGGAAATGCAGTATATAGTTAATTGCCTAAAGAGCATTATTGTCGAAAAAGCACCACTATTCAATATTAATCCCGAATACGCAGAACTTATATTTATAAATATCTTTGGAACAATTCAAAACTATAATTTAATGAATTTATTCGAATGGAGTTCAGAGAATATTCAACAGTTGGTGAATGCAGAACATACTTTGCAACTGTTCATAAAAGAAGGTAGTTCCACCGTTGGGGAATTGCTTGGAAATATTTCTGAGGAATCGTTAGAATTGTTCCAAAATGTTTTAGATTCTTTTTCGCAGCTATCCACATCAACTTTCAGTTCGTTCGATAATTATTATACCACATTAAATGCATTTTTGGATGATAGTAAAACATTTTTAAGGTTGGTTTTCCGTTTTCTTTACGGAAAGCTCATTATTACACCCCAGCCAACAATAACAGTGGCCCCGCCATTAAGAACACCATTCAAAACACCAAATCCAACTCCTACTGCAACTGCCATCCCTCCAACCCCAAATCCATTAGGAATGCTTTGTTTTGGTAAATCAAACTTATATCAAAGTCAATGCCCACCAGGCTTCACTTTTGTCAATCAATCATTGATAGAAAGCTCTTTACGGAGTATTCATGAAAATTATGTCGCCTCCATTCACATATTTGTTGTTGGAAGTGATCAAGTTAATATTTCATTAAATTCAATGACAGGAAAGGATCTCATTATTCGAGGAACACCAAGTAATGAAATTGTCATTGACTTTAATGAATTCCCATCATCACTTACCCTTGAATCAATTCGAGCGGTGTTTAAAGATTCAAAACAAATTGGTCAACAAGTCATGTCGATACTAATTAATAATGTTTACATGAAAGAAGTTGAAATGTTGTCAGCCGAAGGAGCTAATGGTTTTATTATATCTGCCAACAACATGGTGTCTGATTTACGATCGTTGTCTAGAATGAGCTTTCTCAATATTTCAACATCACTTGAAATTTTACCTGGATTACCCTCTGGATCAGACTATCCATTAATCAACTATAATCCAAATGCCTTTTTATCAATTTCTCCAGAGATCAACCAGTATCAATTCCAAAGGAATGAATTATGGATTATTGCTGATGCAAACCTTAAAATCAATGTATTTGGAGCCCCAACAACAAAGATTTTTGGAAAAGATCAACTTTTTATTACAGGTGATTCTTCTTATGATGTTAATCCAAAGTTTAGTTTTCCTGTTGTTGAAATCAGTTTACAAGATCAAACAACATTAACAGTTCAAGGCAGTTATTCTGATGATACTTCTTGTCCATATAAACTCTCGACTTCAGGTATTAGTTATCTTAAATACTTCTCAAAGGTTCCATTTGAGTAATCATATGGATCAACTTTCATAACCGGATATGATTCAACTCAATATATTGATTTTTCCAAAGCACTTGATTCAAATATTATTATTGATGCTAGTTATGAAACCATCATTTCTTCCGTTAAATATACATCTGAAGGTATCATTCTTTCAACACTATCAAATGCCTATTCAAATATCTCTCTCAAAGAAATTATTATCGGATCAATTAAAATCCGAAATGGAAACATGAATGGTTATTTATTAATTGATCTTGAAGAGAATATAACATCAATATCAGAAGCAACTTCACTGGCTAAGATAATTTTAATGGAAAAGTCAAGTACTCATATTTCCGAGAGATTTGCTCATACATCTCTTAATCATAACATCACTCTTATTGCGACCACTTATAATCTTGAAGTTAAGCTTTTAGGTACTATAGCCAATTATATCAGTGTTGTTGATTCAAATGGAAACCCCATTGACTTTAGAAGCTTATTCATCAGAGTTATTACCCCAACCCCTCTCCCTGAAAATAACCTTCTGATCTATGGAATAGGCGCAGGAGGAACAGCATCGATAGGTTTAACAATTTTCTTAATCATGAAGAAAGCAGGAGCAAAAATCGTTAGTGAATCCGATGATATTGAACCATAAAACCTTGGCATTTTGAATATTTTTTCACTTTTCGCTCCCAATAAAGCAAAGAAAAGATTTTGTCACTTTTATTTTCAATTTGATATAAATCTATCATGAGCTCTCTCAATTTTCATTTATATTCTACTTTTGATTGAAATTTCAAAACAGTAAAAAGAGCCCTATTAAAATTTCTTGGGATTTCCATAAATTCAATAAGCAACTGCCTAAAAACAGTCAAAAACCAATTAAACATTTTCAATGTTCCATGTTTTTTTAGTTTTTTGCAAATGTCAGTTAATTGGGCAAACTACCACGATCAAAGAGTACCAGATAGGATTTGAATCTTTTTCATCTGTGAATATTAATATTAGTGGCAGGTTTGTGGTATACAATTCGTCAACACAACTATACCTACAAGATGGCTTCGGTTTATTTAGTGATGTGGTCAATAATCATAAAGTAGCCTATGTTGAGAATAATTATGGAAGCTATGTTTCAATTGGCTCATATAACGATGTCACAGCACACTTTTCCATTATGATGATACCAGACGAGTGCAAGTATTTTATATCAGGAGGAAGTGATTTTGCACATTATAATGCCACTCTTTTATATAACCATTCTGAGCCCATTTGTGTCTTTTCTCCATCAAATAGTGGAAGTTATTACGAAATTGCTGATAATCATACAAGGAAATGGACCATTATTAAAGAGCTTGCAGATTCTAAATCGACCCCATTAACATTTTCCGGAGTAATGAGTGGTTTTGTCGATTCCCCATTTATGATCATGTCTCAACCAAATAGTGGTACTTTTGAAAATTGCTCATTAACTATTAGTTCAAAGATAAATACTCAAAAGCCGGAAATATCTACCCAGGATGCAACAAGGAGTCTTTTAGATTTACTATTAATGTACTTCAACAAATCACTAACTTTTGAAACCTTAATAGAGAATCCATTGATCAAGACACCGATTTTAAAGCCAGGCTCTGATATTGAAACCAGCATATACCATGGGATCCAATCAATAATTGATGACAAGTTTTTTGCACTTCAGAGTTTTCAGGCCAATTCATTATATGGGGCCAAAAATGAAATCCAAGAAATGGAGCAATATTATTATAGAACATTTAAGTTGATTGATTTTAATTCAATTCTCCAATCAATTAGTTCAAAAGTGTTATTAATGAAAGAAGATTCTTTTATTGATGAGGTATTTCTTAATTATAGCGACTTTTTTTCGGACTTTTTTTCCAACTTCAATTCAAATACAAGTCTCAAGAGCTTAATGATGAATGGATTCAATATGACCTCAAATGAGGTTGATGTAATCATAGGAGATGTCTCAAAATTGAAAGACAATATCTTACTATTACTCCAAACAATGGGATATCAATCACAGAATCTTGCTTCATTGATTGAAAGTATAATTTCCGACCCTGATAGTGTTACTGTAAAGAGTATTGCATCATCTTTAGGATTCAGTGCTGATCATCTTTGGGGTATATTCGATATGATTTCAAATGCTCTAGGTAATGAAGGAATACGGTTTAGTCATTTGTCAAAGCTTTTTTCCCAGGATATGCCTGAAGTTTTCATGAGTTTAATCACACAGATTGATGATCTTATTAACTTCCGTACTTATGATATTCATCTATTTGGTTCAATTTGGAATAGTTTCAAACAAACATATAAAAGTGTAGTTTGTTTTTGTTATGAATTAGCAGAGTCAGTTTATGATAGTCTTTCTGAAATCATTAATAGATTTTTGTTTGGCACAAATGGAGAAGATATATTCTCTCGATTATATGAACATAACCTCAAAATTCCAAATTCTATCCCAATGAGTAGTTTTATTAACAAGTTTTACAAATATCGAGAAATTATTGATAGAATTAACATTTCCACGAATACTGTGGAGTTGTTAAATTATCTATCTTTAGATGAACAAAGATTGAAAACTTCTCTGAATTCTTCAATTACTCTTGGAAATTTATTATATCTGATTAGTAATTTCTCATACGAATCAGTTCAGAATTGTACTGATTCTCTAATTAAGAATAGGAACTTCATCATCTCCTTTGTTAAATTTTTGGGTTATGATTCAACCATATTTGAAGAGATACTTGATCGGATCTCAATATCACCTCATCATGTTCAAATCAAAGAAGTTTTTGATGGATTTGGGCTTGATTTCCCAAATTTCTTTAGCCTAATTGATAAACTGCAATTATCTTTGACAAATCATGAATTATTACTGGGACAATCTTTAGATTTGATTAGTAATCAATTGAAAACCCCTTTTATGAGTTTTATTGAGAATACTTTGAAAATTGTTCATTTGGAAAGCTTATCTAATCAAACAATGACATGCCTCATAACAAATGCATCCAAAACTCTTACACTGTTAGTGAGTACTCTTGAACCAGTGATCTCAGAATTTTGTAGCAATGTAATTGGACTCTTTCACCATATATACTATTCAGAAAATGGAGGGAACATTTTTATTCGAGGGGGTTCATTTTTAGGAGAATCATTGACCAAGTTCTCTAAAGCATTTGTTATACCATATACTTTGTTCGATTTCGTCTTTTCTCCATATTTGAATAAATCAAGTGCAACAAATTATGGACATACATTATTTGGTTTTGAAGAAAAATATAAATTTTTGAATTCATCATTACCATTTTCTGAACTTGCAAACATATTTGGTATTAATCAAACAATTCTCGAAGATATTTCTTATATAGTTCAAGATCATTATGATAAAATTTCAATCATTTTTAATATGAGCCAATCAACTAGAGAAGTTGTTGATTTTGTTTTGGAAAGCATTAAGAATTCTGACTTTGGCTTCACAATTGAAGATATTGTTGACTTGTTTTGTTTTGAATTGGATGATTTATTTATTATTATGAATAACTTTTCTCAATACATGAGAGATAGTCAATATCATTTTATTGATTTGATATCATCTATGAATTCAGATTTGAATTCTTCATTTAATGCATTATTCAATGAAAGCTTGAAATTAATTAACCGCGAATCACTTTTGAATATTAGCATGCCAATCATTGTTAATTACTCAAAAGAGATTTTTCAAAGAGTGTTCGAAAGAATTGATAACTCTTTAATTCATGCTGTTTTTGAACTTCTTCAATTGCCCATCAATATAATATCCTCAACAGATACCGATAGCTTTCTCTATAGATATGATATTCTTAATTCTTTCATAAATTCATCATTTCCATCATTACATTCCAATATAAGTAAGGTTTTAACAACTCTTAAAGACAAATTCGGCTTAATCCAAATCAATAGTAATTTTTCTACACTACTTTGTTCAATCATTGATAATTCGACTATATATAATTCTTCAATAAGGTTTATGGATGTTTTTGGTTCACCATATAGTAATTCTGCTTTCTATACATTTTTATTGGAACAACAACAATTAATTGATACTTGGGGACAACTTTTTGATTTTGATGAAAACGAAATTGCTGGTATTGTCAGAGAAATCTTGTTTTCTCCAGAATCAACAACTATTCAGTCCGTTCTTGATTTTTTTGGTATTTCATTTAATCATATTTACTCTATATTAGATTCTTTTTCTGAATGTATTTATGATGAATCCAAAGGGATTATTGATTTCATTTCATATATAATGCCAGACTATTCTCAGCAGTTTATGGAAATTATTGACCAAAGTTTAAGTATTTTGTCCCTGAATAATCTATCCACAAGTTATATTCACAGTTATAAACAATTAATAAAAGGACTGGATAATAAGATTTCCATATTAGCAAATTTTGTGTTTTCTGATTTTATCAATGGAGCCAGTTTCTTGATTTCAAAATTGTTTACATCAAGCAAACATGGAAATTTCCAAACCAGACTCCTCCGGTTTTGCTCTGATCAGAGTTCAAATATGCCTCAAGAGATAATTGATATATTATCCATTTATGAAAATATCAAGATCTTCTTTACAGGAGATTCACTTCCATCATCTGTCTTTTCTTCATTTGGCTCTGCAAAGTATTTTTCACCATTATTTAATCCCAACATTAGCTTCGGTGAGTTTATTAATATCATTGGCTATGATTCACAGGATTATTTTGATGCTGTTATTAATATTTCATTTGTTTTTGAAGATTCAATCAATTTAATTGTTAAATCATTGGGGTTCGATAGCTCATTATCGGCCAAGATATTGAATAAGATAAATACAACACCATATAATGTTAGACTTTTTGAGTTATTTGAGTGTTTCAATATGAGTTTAGAGCCATTAAGTGGGCTTTTTACTACACTGAATAAGGCAATTGGCCGAGAAAAAAACATTTCGGATGTTATGGATACATTTGGATCAAATATTTATGAGTCTTATAAGAAGATACCAAACAATTTGAAACAAATTTATGTCGAAAAAACAAAGAATCAGAGTATTGTCTCAAACGTATCAGACGATATATTAAATATTATTTATGGTTTAGTTGATCAATCAGTTGAATGGATGAATATTTTAACATCTGTGTTTATTCCATCCTTGAATGGAATTGTTACTACAAATGGAGGCATGAAAAATAGAATGGTTAACCTACTCATGCAGATTGATATCTTATTACCAGATATCTTCCCTGAATTTATTTCAAAAGCTCATAAGTACATTAATAGATTTGGATCAATTCAACCCAGTGATACCTTACTTGATACATCATTTTCTCCTATTCTGGATTACCCAACAAATTTCTTGATTCAACCCATTATGAATTTAATGAATTTATCCAGCACATATGAGTTCCAAAGTTTAATTAACTCCTTGGAAAATTTAATAATGAAAAATGGATCACAATTCAAAATCAATTTAGAGTATGCTAGTACAGTTTTCTTTAATTTCAATCGAAAAATAGATGAGTTCAGCCTAATAAATCTTTTTAGTTGGACTTCTGAAAGTGAATTCTTGATTATAAATGCCGAGCAAGCATTTAAATCATTCATCACAGGCGAAAATGGTACATTAGGTGATGTTTTTGGAAACATCTCAGAGTTGGCTTTATCAAAATTAAATCAGGTTCTGAGCTCATTTTCACAACTATCTTTAACTGATGATTATAATTCTTCTTTTGATTCATTTTTACATAATGCCAACGATATTATCTCAACAATTGTCAATTTCTTTTTCTCAAGAATTCTTGATGGTTCGGGTTCAAACCCTGAGCCAACAGCTCCAGCACCCCAAAGAACACCAATGAAGACACCAAATGCTTCTCCAAATCCAACTACTATACCACCAACACCAAATCCATTAGGATTGTTGTGTCTCGGAAAATATGATATATACCAAAACCTCTGCCCCACTGGCTTCTCTTTTGTTAATCAGTCATCAATAGAAAGTAGAATTAATTATATTAATCAACAATCAACTGATAATATAATCCAGATTTGGGTTGTTGGTTCTGAAATGGTTAACATTTCCACCAGTTCAATGAATAACAAAGATATCACCATTAGAGGCCAATCTCAAAATGAAATCTGTATTGATTTCCAAGAGATGCCATCTTCACTAAATTTAGAGTCAATCAAAGCTGTTTTCAAGAAATCAGGACAACAAAATGGATCGGACATGTTTATTGATTTAGATTCAATACATATGAAAAATGTAGAATTATTAACATATGAGGGTTTTAACACTATGTTCTTAAATATAGATAGAATGGTATCAGATCTTAGATCTTTGTCAAACACAAATGGAAGTATCTATATATCCGACTTCCTTGAGATAATATCTGGTACACCTTCTTGCACAACTTTTCCTGTTATTAACTATGTTAATGATGCATATATGTCAATTTCCCCAGATTTTAATTATTTCCAATTTCAGAGAAATGAATTATGGATAATTATTAATGAAACAATGAAGATAAATGTTTTTGGTGCACCAATAACACGTCTTTTTGCCAAAAATAGATTAATTGTATTCAGTGATTCTTCATCAGAAACAGATTTTGCTCTTGAATTCCCTGTCGTTGAAATAAATGTTCTGGACCAATCTACTTTATCTGTCCAAGGTATGTTCTCATATACCACTTCCCGTCCATTCAAGGTTTCGTCTAATGGAATTGGATATCTTCAAGTATACACCAGCACAGCTCCTTTGGAATATATTCCTGGATCCACTTTCATAACTGGATTCTATTCATCAAAGAATATTGATTTTTCAAAAGCTCTTGAAGCGAATATTATCATTGATACAAGCTACGAAGCAGATATTTCTTCAGTCGAATATTCACAAGATGGAATTAATCTTGTTACATCAACAGATTCTGCCTCAATTCCTCTCAAAGACTCCATTTATGGTTCACTGAGAATTAGGAATTCAAATACCAAGGACTATTTTTTGGTTGATTTAGATGATAATACTACATCGATCTCGGAAACAATATCATCTGTTAAAGTCCAGTTAATGGAGAAATCAAAAACTTCAATATCCGAAAAATTTGCAAGTGTTGTTCTGAATCGCGATATAACATTGATTGCCATAAGTTATAATCTCGAAGTTAAACTATTAGGAACAACAGCGAGTGGCATAAGAGTAGAGGATTCTGATGGAAACACATTGGATTTCAAAGATTTGTTCATACGTGTTATCACACCGTCACCAACACTTTCCTCAGAGAACAACTTGCTCATATATGGTATTGGAGCCGGAGGAACCGCATCCATTGGTTTGACAATCTTCTTGATCCTGAGAAAAAGAGTTACAACTGATGTCAACAGTGATAACGAAAACATCTTACCTTAAAAACAAGACTTCTCCTTTTTTTCATACGATTAATCTGTCATCTTATCCATTGGTCTAATCAAGAATGAGCAACGAGGATCTATCAATTGCAGCCAGAAGAGAGAAGAGAAGAATTAGTTTTTCTCCTAGCTTAAACGAAACATATTTAACAAAGTATTCAACTGATAGAGATGATACAAGTTTTGAGTCTAGCTTAGCTAGAAGAGCCAAAAAAGTTCGGAGAAATGCCCCTAGGGACGGAAAAAAGAATTTTAAATACCAATCATCTTCAGAAGAAGAAGAATACGATTTAAGTGAGAGTTCAAGTGATAACGAAGATTCTGTTAGATCAAAAAATTATAATAAAAAGGAATCTGATTCATCAGATGAAGATGGCATTGAGACAATAATTGGCGTCCATAAGAACCAAACAAAAGGCAAAAGGTTTTATGTGAAATGGAAGAATCAATCATACAAACATTGTTCTTGGATGACAGAAGAAGAGATGGTGCTTATTGATGGAGGAGCCAATATGATGAGAAGATATTTGAGCAAATTATCACAAGAAGATCTATCAAAATCTGGTTCAATACAGGACTTAATGACACTTGAAGGGTATGATGTTAATGAGAAATGGCTTAAAGTAGATAGAATTATTGATGACGCTGATGAGAATGATGGAACTAAATCTTATCTCGTTAAATGGACAGCTTTAGATTATTGTGATTCAACATGGGAATCCGAAGCAGATATTGAGGATAAGGATGCAATTGCCAAATATTTGAAGAGATTGGAGCATAGTAACCCGAAAAGGTTTCCATCCAGGTGGGAAAGGCCTTCTCCTGATTCTTTTCAGACAATAAAAGAATCTCCAAAATCAAAAAATGATTGGGAATTGAGGGATTATCAGCTTGAAGGGATGAACTGGCTGCGATTTTGTTGGTACAATAGGACAAACTCAATACTGGCTGATGAAATGGGATTAGGCAAAACTGTTCAAATTGTAACGACTCTGAAATCTCTACGAGAGAAAGAGAATTTACCGGGTCCATATATTATTGTTGCTCCAATGTCAACGTTACCTCATTGGAAGATTGAATTTGAAAGGTGGACAGATTTAAATGTTGTTGTTTATCATGGAAATCTGGCATCCAGACAACTTATTATGAACACAGAGTTTGTAGTTATTGATGATAGAGGACGTTCTGTGCCTAATAGAGTTCAATTCGATGTTATAATTACTAATTTTGAAACATTAGTGTTAGAGTTTTCATTGTTTTCTTCTATTGATTGGTCGTATTTAGTAATTGATGAAGCCCATCGAATTAAAAATCATAATACCAAGATTTATCAAACCCTATGTTTGGTATCATATGATCACTGCACATTACTTACCGGCACCCCCATTCAAAACGGGACAGAAGAACTTTGGACTTTGTTACATTTTATATGCCAAGATAGATTCCCTGATAGGGATTCCTTTATGGCAAAATATGGCGACATGAAAAACAGCGAACAAGTATCTGATCTTCATAGATTATTGAAGCCAATTATGCTAAGGAGAAAGAAATCTGATGTTGAAAAAGGACTTGCTGCAAAAGAAGAAACAATTATCGAAGTCGAGTTGACACGTGTCCAAAAAAAGTTCTATAAGGCATTACTCCACAAGAATGCTTCAGTTTTGTTGAAACAAATTACTAGTGGGTCTGTACCGTCTTTATTAAACCTGATGATGCAACTCCGAAAAGTATGCAATCATCCTTACCTTATTAAAGGAGCAGAAGAAACAATTTTGGAAGAAAAAAAAACGAATTTATCAAAATCACAATTGAAAAACCTACCACTCATATCATTATGTGAAAGTAGCGGGAAAATGGTTTTGATAGACAAACTCCTTCCCAAATTGAAAGAGGGGGATCATAAGGTGTTAATATTTTCTCAAATGGTCAAAGTACTGGATATTATTGAAGAATATTTAGAATTAAAAAACTATTCATATGAGAGGATCGATGGCTCAACATATGAGAATTCCAGAGCTGATTCAATCGATAGGTTCAACAAAGATCCAAATTTATTTGTATTTTTGTTGTCAACAAAAGCAGGAGGTGTTGGGATTAACCTTACTGCAGCAGATGTTGTTATTATTTATGATTCCGATTGGAATCCTCAAAATGATATACAGGCACAAGCTAGATGCCATAGAATAGGACAAAAATCAAAAGTTCAAGTATATAGATTAATCACACGAGGCACATATGAAAGTGAGATGTTTGAAAGGGCGTCAAAAAAACTTGCTCTAGATCATATTGTTCTTGATGGCAAGGATTACGAATCAGATGGCGGTGATCTTAATGGGAAAGAGATTGAAAAAATATTAAGAAATGGTATCTATTCGATCCTGAAAGAAGATGATACCGAAACCGATAACTTTTGTTCCCAAGATATTGATCAAATATTGGAAAGAAGATCTAAAGTATTTACCAAAGATATAATTGCAGGTGGAGAATCAAAGTTTTCTAAGGCACAATTTAAATCAGAAACTGATACAATAGATCTTGATGCAGCCGACTTTTGGTCACAAATATTGCCCAATATCAGGGAAGAGGATTTATTGGATAAAAAATCCGAAGATTTTACAATCAGACAGTGTAGAATTGCCAAAAACGAAATTGCTTCAAAAATATCAAAGGAAATGATTAAACCAAAAAGCCAAAGAATTGCTAAAACAATGATGATAACCGGGATCAAAGAAGGATCCCCAATTGAATTATCAATTATAATGATGTGTTGTGAGTTCACCAAACTTGATATCAATAACAAAAATCTATGTATATGCCAGCAAATACTAACAAAGCATCCAATTATGTCCATTCAAAAAGACTCAATCAAGGAGGCTTTGAAACCTGTTTTATCCACAATCAAAAAGAATTGCGATACAATAATATTGAAATGTGGTTTTATTTATAGGCTTCAGAGAGTTCTGCAGCATTTACAAAACCCTGGGTTTGATTGGCCCGTTTTACCAACAAAATGGGAATCACCCTACTATGATTATTCTCTCATGTTATGTGTTTATAAATATGGAATTAGAGACCCAACTTCTCCCACTGACGATAAAATGTTTGATCATTTGCTTAAAGCGAAACCTCTCACCCAAAAAAATGTTGAAGCCAGACTTAATTCCATCATTCAGTACTATGAGAATTCTATTTCTTCAGAAAATGAGATTTCATTTAATAAGATTAAGTTGATGTCACCTTCCGAATGGCTTGATAAGTTCCCAGAGACAATGAATCGATCAATTTTATCATCCCATGAAGCCAAGACAATAATTGAATTCATAATATTAAGGGGAATCCCAATATCTGCAACATCATTCACTCCTGATTTTGTTTACATACAAGAAACCCTTCATCTAACCGAAGTTTCATTAAAGGCCGTCTCTGTTTTCGTTCAAAGTGTGATAAGTATTAACAAGGACAAAGACAGCCTCAATGATCCAAGTTTAAGTTATGCCAAAGCATTGTTCAAAGATACTACATTGAAGTCAATCCAGAAATCCATTATGTCATATGCTCGAATCCATGAATTTGTCGTTACTTATGATCTTAAGAAACTGGGATCTCTTCCTTCATTTCCTTATCCAGCATCATATCCAAAGTGGTGGAACAACAAATTTGATATCGGGCTTATTAAAGGTTTGTCAATGTTTGGTAATTCTCCTTTGAAAGATTGGATTTTGGATAAAGCACTCCCATTTAAAGAACACATAAGTCCCAAAGAACTACAGTCTTTGCATTTTCTCAAAAAAGAGGAATCTAGAGTTTCCAGAGCCATTGGGTTTATAGACTTCGCAGAGTTAAATGGAAATAATCAATTTCCAATTTCGATATCAGAGTTCTTGGAGATTATCCAGCTTGGGAATGAACAACAGATCGGGTACCAAGCAAAAAGACTTTTCAAATCAGTGTGGAATCCTGAAATTGATATTTGGTATTCCATGTCTATTGAACCCAATTCCATTTTCCGAATTGTCGCTGGGAAGGGTCGGCAATCCCTTGATTATCAAGCAGAGAGTCCCCAACATGTGTGGAATCTAGTATATTCAGAGATTCGACAGAAGCAGAAAAATGTACGCGAATTGGATGGCAATTGGATGTTTGGCCTTACTCATCCTAGAGTTCGCAAATTGTTACATAAATAAATTCTTTTGTTTTTCGAACATTAATGAGCATCTCCCATAAAGAACCTCATCTGATTTTAAGGGCTATTAAATGGATAATAACCAGTAAAATTACTTACATATATGTTCTACCAATCATATCTTGGCTTTATTTCATGATATATGTATTTTGGTTCATGATTGTCAATAGTCCAATTGAATTGTCACGAAAGAGAGAAAAAATTAAGTTTGTAATGCAAAAATCATGGAATGCGTATAAGAAAGATGCATGGGGGTATGATTTTCTTGGTCCACAGAGCCATTCAGGAAAAGATATGCATGGCCTTGGATACACCATTGTAGATTCATTAGATACCTTACTTTTAATGAAAATGTATAAAGAATTTGATGAAGCAACAAAATGGATCAATAATTCTTTTAGTTTGAATACCCAGGTTTCATTTTTCGAAGCTGTAATCAGATGTCTTGGCGGACTATTATCTGTATATGAACAAACACATGAAGAATTGTTTTTAAACAATGCTATAAAACTTGGAGATAGATTACTATTAGCATTTATGACTCCAACTGGATTGCCAAAATCCATGATTGATCTAAAAACTGGAAGAGGAACTGACCATCCATGGGCTCCAAATATTAGTCTTCTTGCTGATGCTGGAAGCGTTCAACTAGAGTTTTTAGCATTATCCATTCATAGTGGGAATTATACATATTGGGAATATGCAGCAAGATCTCTTAAAGTATTGATGAAGTTTGGTCCAATTCCTCCTACCCAGATTAGGAATGACTATTTGTTTCCAGCATCAGAGAGTTTTTCCTTTGATTCATTTGGTGATTCATATTTTGAATACCTCATTAAACTTGAACTCTATTCGCCCAACAATGTTTCATTTCTCAAACAAGAATTTCTCGAATCCATAATGGAGGCACGAAAGAGACTCACATTTACTAGTATTTTAACAAAGAAGGAGTATTTTGCTTCCATATCATCTTCATTATACCAACATTCAATATCTCATTTGCTATTCTTCTTGCCTGGTTCATTGTTTTTAGCATCACAACACTATCCATTATATTCAAATGAGTTCTCTATTTTAGGAAAATCTTTGCTTAATACCGCTGTTTGGTTATATAAACAAACACCAACTCATATAGGAGGAGAAACTGTTCAATTTGTTCAGTTTTCTCCTGGATATTATTGGACCGAGGATACATACAAACTTAGGCCAGAATTAATCGAGTCATTGTTTTATTCATGGAGAATCAACAAAGATTATAATGCTAGAATTGTTGCATGGAAAATATTTGAAGGGATCAAGAAATATTGCTCAGTTGATGATGGATTTTCTCAAGTATCTGACACCAATACCAATACTGTTATATATGGCGATATCCAAGAATCATTTTTCCTTTCAGAGACACTAAAATATTTGTATCTAATGTTCTGCGATGATTCAGTTTATAGTTTAAATGATTATGTATTCACAACACAAGCACATCCACTGAAGAAAAGGAAATAAAATGTTTTTTATTAATATTTGTGTGAGAAGTACCTATGTTGCAAAACATTGTTTGATTTAAGACGATGTTCAGGATCAATGCATAATAAAGAGAGCATCAAATCCATAAGATCACTATCAGCCAATTCTTTGAGAACAATTATATCACTGAAAGCTTTCCTTTCACAAGAACTTATTTCTTCAGCCAATTCACATGACATACTCAAGTAATACTTCTCACTCAAGTCAAAGAAAGGAGAAGAACCAAAATAGGGAGCCATTTTCACTAATACATCAAAAGACGAATTAGCTTTCCAAGGAACACTTCCTTTACACAAAGTATATAATATAAACACACCTAATGCCCACATATCGCATCCATAACCATAGTCATTATATCCAAGAAGCATTTCAGGCGATCTACATGTCCGAGAACCAGCCTTGGGCGACATTTCATTAGTAACTTTGCATCCGCATCCCCAATCAATTAGAACTAAGTCCTGAAAATGCTTGAGTATTAATATATTTCCCAATTTGATATCTCGATGAACAATACCTTTCATATGAGCGTATTTAATGGCCCTAACCAAATATTTTAGGACTCTATGGAATCTTTTTGGAGATATGTGGACAAAAAAGTAGTTACTATCTATTGAATCGATGTGCTTAAAAACTAAAATACGATATTCTGTATCATATACTTTTAAAAGCTGAACAATATGATGTAGCCCGAATAATTGATTAAGCAATTCTATCTCATTGTTAACTGTTTGTTCTGATCCGCGTTGTATAACTTTAATTGCGACAGGGATAGTTCCGTTATAACTCCCATAATATACTTGAGAGAAAAAACCTCCTCCTATTGGCTTTTCAAACACCAATTCCGGAATTTCAGGAAGATGCTCAATCTTCTTTCGAGGCTCTCTTTTCATAAATAAGCCAAATATGTCCGAATAAAAGTGTTGCTGAACCATATAAAAGAGTGATATCCGAGAATAATGCATGATTTCTTAATATTACTTAAATAAAGAGCATAAAGAACCCAAAAAGTATTTATTTCGTTGATTTCCTCAGAAAAGCCACAACTTTTGATGTTATTAGCCCAAATAGCCAACATGACGCCATCAATGAACAAAATGCCAAAAAATTCCGCCAAGAAGCCCTTCTTGGGTTATAGAAAAGCATTAAAAACTTTTCCATATTGAAAACAAAGTACAAAGCAATCGTCAAAGCGATTGTCATTGATATCGCAAAAACAATCCTTTTCTCCTTGCTATCAAACAGTTTCTTAAAATCAGACCAAGATGATTTCTTTGATGTTCGATTCGGCTTCGGCATTAAAGCAAAAAACTACAAAAACTCTGACAAAACTTTTCTTCTTGTTTTTATCTATGATACACCTTGTTATTCATGATATACTCAACTTCTGTTAAATCTTTTTTAGATCGTTATTATGAAGCAAAAAGGAATTAAAACTCTCCCATCCCACAAGAGAATTTCCGAGGGGAAGGATAGGTTTATGTCCATTTTTTCCGTTCCTATTCGAAAATCGGTAGTTGGCCCGAAAAATGAGAAAGAAATAAGAGAAATAGAGATTAAAGCGAAAAATTATCTGAATTCTATTGAAATGATAGAGAACAATCATGAAATATTAGCTTTTGAAGCAAAAACAGAAGGCTTGAGTCCGCCTCCAGGGCCTCCTTCGTTGCCAATGCCTGAGGGGATCAACGTTGATATGATAGAGGATTATGGAATCAGCCTTTGCCGGAAATTTGGAACCAACCCCAAGAAAATTAGTCATTCTACAATGATTCATAAATGTTCAGCATGTAATCCAGATTCTCAAACTATCATTTCTCCAAATCCTGGTAAAATTGTTATACCCAGGGGAGCTTGCCACTGGCAAATCATTGATCACCCTGAGTACCCATCAAAACCATCATCATCGTTTCTCCCAAAACGAGTTAATAAGCCTTTCTATTTTCCCGCTAGGAATATGGCCCCTGATCATATTCCAATCCTATACGATGATCTCATCGAAACAATGGAGAAAAATCAATCAAATTATGATGATAGAATGGCTCATTTAGTATATGAAGAGAAGTTGAATCGAGAAAACGAACTGAGGGCAATGTCACAAGCATCTCAAATGTCAATGAGAGATACAAAAAGCCGAAAAGAATCTCTAACAATACGTAGCGGTCAATTAGATATACTCACTACGTTGAAAAGGAAGAGTATTATTCCTCCTGCTCCAAAAGCTCCTCCAAAAATTGAGGGAACAGATATTGAAGCTGTTAACCAACTGAAAAAGATCGATGATGTGTTATGGACCGAGAATAAGCTTAAAAGGAAATCATTAAGCCTTGCCAAAGTCATCTCAGGTGAACAACAATCCAAAGGATCGTTGAAAAAGCTCCCCAATATTTATCAGATAACACAGTAACTAAATATTGTTTTATTACCAAGCTATATCCAACAGTTTTCCATATCATTATTGAAATCATTCGTATTGAAACATTCCTCTATCTCATCAGGAATGATTTCGAAACAGTTTGAAGTCTCATTTTCAATATGGGGTTGTTGTGATTTCAATAATAATTTCCTCCTTTTTCTCATTAGAACTGTCCACCTGTTTTTAATATTAGTTTCCGTTCTTGATTGGAAAAATCCCTTAATAGCCCTCCAATGTGTTCCTAATTTTGACACAACATTGATGAGAAGTAAATCTTCATCAGGATTCCATTCAGTTTGATTGATTCCAATGGCTAAATATGTTGTCCATCTTTCTTTGCATTGGCGGCTGGATCTAGATGGCATAAAGTTTGATACTTGTTTCCAATTATTTGGTCCATATGCAGAAACCAAAGACTTAAGTTTCTCGTCTTCTTCAAGAGAAAACTTGTTTTTAATTTGCTTTCTCCTTTCTATGTGACAAATAGCTGATGGAAACATTAAAAAATGAATTAATATTATATATCATTTTTCAATTGTACCATTTTTTGAGTAGATTGACTAAGTGCTAACAAAAACCTCAAAAGCATCCTTTCAATTTGAAATGTCTATGAAAAAATCAAGGATTTTGAGAATACACATTTTCGATTTTTTTGACAAAATTCAATGGGAGATTAGTACCGAATTTTATTTTTTGGACTTGTTATATTGATTTTTTGAGAAGTTTGCAGGGATGTGAAATAGACGATAAAAATAATGGGAACCTTGAGCCAGATGGATAATCAAAGCACCGTTAATTTACTATGATTCGGACTAAAAATTATTTAGGAACATTAGAAGTTACAATTGTGATTTGAATACTATCATCATGTTCTTATTGACTCAAGAAATCAATAGAATCACCAATGGGCAACTGAAATATCACACCGATTTCTGCAATATTATTCAATTGATTAGGAATTATTGAGTCAGCATAAGATCAATATGGTGTTTCATTATGAGTCTCTCTGTTTGTTCTTTCAATAAGGAGGTATATCAGCATTAAAATAATGAGAATTAAAGATTGTATTTGGTAGTTTATTCATATCGATAAAGGATTTGTAAATAATCTATTTGTATCAGTTAACACTGGTGTTCAGATGAGAGTAATGAGATACTTCAAGAGAACATGAGATTATACAGAAAAGATTGTTAAAATATTCTTGGAAAATGCAATTCATCTTCATCTTTTAATCTGCTGCTTCTACATAAACAACTCCATATATAATAGACTGTTGCTAGGATATAAGATTAATAATGTACCTGTAAAAGATAATATACATATGAAAAAACTATTTGAAACCTTGTTGTTCGAGAAAGCTCAGTGTGAACTCGAGAAAGATGATGGGGATCAGAATCCAAGTCAAAAAAAGGTTGTTTTGCCTTCACTTGGGGATTCTTAAATGATGTAATTAGACTCAAATCATCATACAATTTATTATAATAAGAAGTTAAACAAATAGTTCAATGGTTGTTAAAAGTATTTCTTATTATCTGAAGTTCAAATGGGAAGAGTTGGTTATTTTTCCATTTCTTGGAGTTTTCATTTCATTATAAGGAATTCCTGAGAATACAAGTTATAAACCAGAAGAAACGATATTTCTAACTCATTGTGGATTATTTATTGAACAATCCAAGACTAAGAGCGATTGTTTGGAATAAGCACCAATTTTGTTAGTAGCTTCACATCATCAGATTTTATGGCCTTTTCTTTGTCTTCATTTTCGATAAAATATCCGATACCATTCAACCAGCCAATTTTTTCGATGATTCTGGTTGAAATTTGATTATTTTTTGTGTGATATCAAAATTAATGTTTCATTCTTCAAGCATCTTATGGTCGTCTTCTGATGAAGCTCAAAGCTTTTTATATAGGGCCAGGGCCTCATAATTCCTCATATCGTAAACTATTCAAAAACTGGCCATTTGATCACTTCACTTAATTAGGATGGTTATTCCCCTTTCTTTGCCAACCAAGTGACCAGTATTGGCTTTTAGCTTTATGAAGTGACCTAAAATGAAAGTCTTCATTTGATGAGAATTCTTGATTTATTGGTAGTAGTCAGGGAGTGGACGCTAGAGGAGGAGGGTGGTTATTTAATTCGATTTAATTCGTAGTGACCTCTCGCCACGTCAATTATTGCTACCAGTCCATGGACACCCCCTCATGGATTTCCACACCGGATGACCCTAACGCATACTTGCTGACCAAGATTCGCAGACATCTGCGTTGCGCATAACCCGGATACGCTGTGGGTGCAGGCATACACACACTGTGTGTGCACGATCCGCATACACCCACATAAAACGCCTAGGTTCATGTCTGTGTATGTGCTTAGCTATGCACAGTGCGTGTACGCCTACACACTTGTATATGTACGAATGCATATGTATACGCGTGTACATGTACATATATATGAGTGTACACATACATACCCGCATAGTAGCCTCCACACATGTTCTTCATGTTTGGAAGTAATGAGCTTTTTTATCCGTAGAGAAAGCAGTAGATGGATCGCAAGAATCAAATCTATGAGGTGATACAGGCAGCTAGAAATGATGGTGCGTCAAAGGAGGAGATAGCTGAAGGCGTTATTGAGAGACTACAACATCTCACTTAGTGAGTTTGAGAGAATGCTCAAGAACAAAGCATCCTTTGATAAGCGGTATGGTGAAATGAGAGAAAAGAGAGTGGGTCTTCATAAGCAAGACCTAGGATTGATCAGACAACTGGGTCCAATAGTTGGTTCAGTAGGTAATAGAGATGTTACCTTTGCAGGATGGGCTTCAACAGAACCTTCTGCTGTAGCTTATCTCGAAGAAACAGGTAAGGTGAAGGATGGTTGGAAAGCACAACTGGGTGATGTTGATGGTGACGGAGAAAAAGAGGTCTTGATCTTGGATAAGGATGGTGTTGTGAGAAGGATTAATGGATGGGGAGTTAAAGAATCAAGGAGTCCCATCAGAAATGATTACTTCTCTAATAACCCTACAATAGCTGATAGGAAGAACGTCACTCAAACTGAATGGACAAGAGGTGTTAGGGTTGACCCATCAGGCAAAATTGGTTACATGTATCCTAATGCAGTGAGGTATACAAAATCAAGGCAACAGTACTATGTTCAGAATCCTACTAAGAAGCCAATACCAGAGAGTAAACAAGTTTGGCAGCAGTATGTAGCTAAACCTCTGTTAACAATTATGAAGAACGATTTTCAAGATCACTTTATACAGCTAGAACAGTTACCTGGTCTTGCTTCAGCAGCATTGTCACAGACATTTGGTTCTGTTGGTTTGCTGTGGCTTAAAGCATTTGTTCATATGACCATTGTTGGACAAAACAAGCTCGAAGGTAATATTTCTGATGCTATGTCTCACATGGAAGCTGGTAACTTCTACCTTGATCAGTACAAGGAAGCCAGAAAGGACATCGCCAAGATACTTGGGAGGATGTATAAGAACATACCCACATATCAAGACAAGCTTAGAGAATACGTCATTATATTAGCCGATTCGATTGGATCAGGTAATATAAGTTGGGATAACACTGTGTTTGATGGGTTGAAGCAAATAGCAGTTAACTCAACACAACAGATAGTAGCTTATTATGAAGGACAGATTCTTGATAACCCCTTATCAGGTCTTGATCGTATTAGACACAACTATATGGTTGGAAGGCAAGAGAAAAAGGCGTTCCAAAAGAAGGTGCGAGAAAGAATGGCTAGTCAAGGAGAAGTGAGAGAGAAAATTAAGAAGAGAAACATTTCTTCTCTGAGTGCACGCAACCCCGGTATGAAGAGAGTCTATGAAGCTACCTTGAATGAGGAACAACAAGCACAATATGGATTTGGACAAGCATTCTTAGATTGGCAACAGTATGGAAGTGGAACATTTAGACAGTGGTTGGAAGACATGAAGCCACAAATGGGAAATTTTCTCGATCAGTAGATCCAAGAGAACTATTCCCATCAGTATCCCCACTAGTCTCTGAGCTAATGAACCAACAGTTTGTTGTTGAAGGACAAGTTCAATTAACCTCCCAAAACATAGAGACAATGAACAAACACAGTATCCCGCTTCAAGTAGCACAGCAGTATGCTCAACTTCTTAAGACATATAATGTGGGACAGATCAATCAATGGCCTCTTGAGTTTGCAGTGATATTCCTTAAGAAGAAGGTCAAGAGAGTAGTTATATATATAGGGCCTTTGGGGGACTTTTTGTTTTATAACTCATTTTTGGAATATTTTTCAGAATTCACGTTCCGGATACGTAATTTCTAAATCTCAGAGGCCTATTCACCCTTCCAGTTT
>Ga0209639_1000883_pt1 | contig 35896 bp, 23 predicted proteins | sample EPASupsiteHSE605_FD_187268 | JGI IMG/M metagenome (GOLD analysis project Ga0209639, IMG submission 187268) | Bioremediated contaminated groundwater from EPA Superfund site, New Mexico - Sample HSE6-05 (SPAdes) (version 2) | ecosystem: Environmental > Aquatic > Deep subsurface > Groundwater >... | reverse complement strand
TTCATAATCGAATCAGTTATCCAAGTGTTGAAAAAGCAGGTGATGTTTATGATATTTGCAATTGTCTTCATTGTGATTCTCTTTGTCAACTTCTTAATGATGATTCATCTGAGAGAGTTCTCTCTCCCCTAATACCAGACCATAATGATAACATAGATTTCTCCAAATATGAAAGATCAATTACTCAAAAGATAGAAACATATTTGAATAATCCATGCTTCTGTTTAGTTTCTCTTCCATCATTATGTCGCATTTTTGCTCATTCTAATCAGGCTTTCTCTTTATCTTCTTTAGAACAATTCTTGATTGGATGTATGAAACATCATGGAACTGGTGCTCAGTGTATTCTAAACAAGATCAAATATCAAAAGCCTTCAGATCTCTCTGAACTCAACAGATTTCTCCATATCATGTCTATTGAAGACACAAATGATATCTATGATAACACTAATCATGTTCTATCATCTTTTCAAAGAGAATTTGAATCCATAAGAGCTGAAAACGAGAAATTATCTGAGAGCATTCGGCAAATTGTTTCAGAAATGAATACTAGACTAAAAGAACAAGAAAGTATCAATAAAAGGTTGGAATCAGAGATCAATTCTTCAAAAGCAACAATTTGAGAGCAGAAAAATAAAATTCTAGAAAAAAGCGCGATTATAAACGAGAAAAACAAGCAAATTAATACCAAAGAAGCAACTATAAATGATTAATTACTCCAAATTAAGAAAACTAACGAAATAGACAAATATCCATTTAAGTCAGATCTGTTTTCAGGTATCTTTGATGGTTTATCTAAGAAACTTGGTAGGAATTTGGCTGATTCTAGTGATGTTGATATAATAGCATCTAGCATATATGATTCATATGGTCCTAAAAATGTTTTGAAGAATGATGGTTGTCTCTGACACAGCCAGCATCTGCCCAAAAATTGGTTTATATAGAATTATTCAAGATTTATGAATCAATTAACCCCAAAAAAGCCATTTTTTGTGTTTATTTTGGGATTTTAACATCCCTAAACAAATCCGATAGTTCCATCAGTTTCAGTGAATAAAACCCTTCCATCAGAAAAGTAGCTTTCAGATGAACAGGTCAAAAAAACGGCAATCAATATTACACCAAAAAGGTGAAAAACTATCGTACGTTTTTCAATTATTGTAAACATTCAAAATTCAATGAAATCTCTCACAAAAAGCGTCCATTTATCATTCAAATATAATCATAAATCTACAAACGGTTTGTACAAACTGGATTTCGCGGGAAATGGGCAATAACGATGAAACTCAGCGCCAGTCTCGATTAAAACGGCCTCTTAATGCATATATGTTGTTTTGCCAAGAAAGGAGATCCTCCTTGCTTCAAGAGGAGCCCAACCTAAACCACAAAGCGATAATGACTCGTCTTGGGGATTTATGGAAAGCAATGAGTTCTGAAGAGCAAAATCCATATAGAGAACAAGCTCGGCAGCTCCAAAATGAATTTAGAGCTGACTGTCCAGAATATCATTATCGACAGAAAAAGAATAAGGCCAAATCATCTAATTCGGTCGCAAAACAACAAGCACAGATAAATGGCCATCTATTATCAGTGGATCCTAATTATTTGATGATGCTGGGAGCTCAAGCATTGTTAGCTTCATGTTCTATAATGAATACACAAATGCCTGATTCTCCATCACAGATTCCAATCACAGCACAAATGATGCCAAGAGCAGTGAATCCCGCAATTCAACCAGTGTCAATGCCCCCACCTCCACCCATAGGGTCAATTAAAACCACACGAACAGCAACAATTGCAACAACTGCTAAAATGGAACCTAATCTTAGGCAGCAATTACCAGCAATGCCCCCACCCCTCGGGAATCAAAATCAGAAACAGGTTATTCCAGCAATGCCGCCTCCGGAATCACATATGCCTCAAAAGATAGATTCATTACCAAAGATGAGTATTTCTGAATCCAAATCAATGGAAAATTATGATCCAAGTTTGTTGAATAGGCCTCAAAACCCGACTACACGCAGGTTTGGGCCTATTCAAGCACAATCACCTGCGCACTTTCCACAGATATCTTCACCAGTATCAATGCCCCCTCCTCCATTGCAATCAGGAATGCCTAAAATGCCTCCCCCCCCTGGGTTCTGGCATTGAAATTGTTATAAAAAGTTAAACATTTTTATGTATTGTTGTGTGAGAGAATATTTTGAGCAATATTCTCGCATTCTCCAGTCCAAACACCTAATTGTGCAATGCTTTGAATAATTCCTAGATTTTCAAGATTAATACTGCCATCCCTAAGCATTTGATCATGAATATATGCAGTTGTTATTAAGATCTTGTTATCCTTTGAGTTTTCCGCTTGACTAAATAAGAAGGTTAGGACTCTATTCAAATCAAGTTTACCCATTGATTCGCTGTTCATTTCAATAATGGAATGATTGATTATATTGCATATAGATGACTTGATTTTGAATGAATTCTCATCATTAAATGATTCATTAATCAATTCTTGAACTCTTGATCGATTTGAAAGGGCAGGGTTCATCATTAAATAACTATCAACGCATTCATATACATGAAACATAACATCTGAATCATCTTTATCAAACATTTCAATAATATCATCTATAGTAATTCCGAGCTTATTAACATCAGAGGGGAATCTGAGACAGAATGCGGTTAAAAATCCGAGGCTTCGAACAATTGATTTCCCATAATTAGATTTAACATATGAGAAAAATAGATCTGGATCAAAGCACTCTCTATTAAAGGCATCCCTTTCAATTAATTTCCATAATATGGTGAATATCATTTCAATATTCTCTGCTTGATCCAAATTCATACAATATACAAGCGAAGAATAGACTATTTCGAGATCATTTGGATTCAAATCATTAATAGAGCATTTAATATATATAAACCTAAGTGGATGCTTTAAATCGCCTGGCTTCCTTGAGCAAACAATTAAATTGTATCCACATTCTGTTGGGAACTGCGAATGCAAATACTGGAATTCAGGTTCAATTAATATATTCACAATGGTCCCAATAATAGCAATTTTGGTCTCATATGTTGATAATACTGGCTCTTTAAGCACCCTCATGGCAATCTCAACGAATCCATTCTGAATAAGAACTCTAGTGTATGCAAGATCTCCCCTAAGTAGTGAGCACAAAAAATGTGATGATGCTTTTTGCAAATCATTTTTCGGATCTTTTTTAGATTTAAGCAATTCCAAACACATATTAATTATTTCGGAATCAAATATTTCAACGCAATATGGCATTTCAATAGCTGATATATAATTGCTAAGACATATAATAGAGTTATAAAGGGGTTTAATCCTTTTTTCATTATAAAAAACGGGAATTTGTTCAATTTCAGCCAAAATACTGCACCAAAGAGCAGAAAAATCATCATCCACTACAATACGATTCGATTTATGGATAATTCTATTCTCTAAATCTAAATATCCCTGCTTCCTAAGCCTGGAATCACGAGTAACCGATTTATAAACTTCCATTAATACTCTTGGGCAACTCAATGAGTCAGATTAGAATTATTTTTGATCCAGAGCGCTATAGACAACTTCGATTAAGTGTTCCTCCTTTAAAATTCACCTGTTCTGAGATTACTCTTGAGTCTTTGCCAGAATATTTAAAATTATGTTATATGTTTCTCGAAATACTGTTTAAGTTTGCGAAAGAAGATGATTGTACTTCATTTTTAAATTATAAAGATCATAGAGATTTATCTAGCGAATCAAAAAGTTTTATTATCAAGAATCCAATGGATTTCTCCATATTAAAAGATAAAATTATATCATCATCTTATAACAACATATATGGTTTTAAGAGAGATGTGGATTTAATTTGGGATAATGCTTTTCAGCTATTTAAGAAGAGCGACAAAGAGTATAATGAGGCCTTTCAGTTAAAGAACCGGTTTAATGACTTATGGGATAGACACATAACGATAAAGGATCCAAAAACGCTTGCGGAATGCTTGACAAAGCTCAATGATGGAGTTCCATTACTAGATAATGGTCTTTTGTCATTGAAGAAATTATTCGAGTTCCCTGACCCAGAAAGGAGAACAATAAGCAAGCCACAAAAGCAACAAATTAAGGATGTGAAAACCACAGGACCCACATATTTGGCTCCAACATCTGAACAAATGAACCAAATAATGACACACACAGAAAAATACACATTGGCTCAGAAGATTAACAAGCTACCAATTGAGCTTCTAGGAGAAGTAATCAATATACTAGAGAAGGAAGGTTATCTCAAAGGTGAGAAGATAACCATTCAGTTTTCAGATATTCCAAACGCAATCCTAAGAAAAATTGAGTTTTATGTAATTAGTGCCGAAGAAAAAGAGAAGTCTGTTCGTAGTATGTATTCCGAACAGATCCCTGCTACTGAACAGAGGGACAAGATCACCGCTAAAATTGATGAAATCGGGAATATGCTGGCAGCGAAGAACCTCAAAGAAACATCATCTGATATGTCCGAGTTTAGTGGTAGCAATACTGAGAGTGATAATGGTAACTACTCCGACTGAGTTTATATTATCGTCGTTATAATGCAGTTAGACCGTAATGACACATTTAATAAAGAGAATATTCCACATTGGAGAGTGTTTTCAGATCGTGTTATGTGCCCCTTAATTGGGATTATAACCACATTTTTGTTTCTCAACAAAATTATTGCTACAACACCAAATTTGTTATACACGATGGTTTTCATTGGTGAAGCCTGTTTGATGTTGCTATTTGCCTTTTTTTCCACATCTGACAAAGTTAAAAGTTCCATGTTTTCACTTGCTGTGTATTTTTTTTGCACAGCGGGATTTGCGGCAATTATAACAAGACTTTCATAAAATAAACAATATTGTATCTTTTTTTTATAGAAAATCATCAAATAGATGAGGGTCTTGTCTGATTAAACATATACTATCTTTCATTTTTTGAATCTCTCCTTGAGCTCTTTTAGCTGCGTCTTTATGCTTTGCTTCAAACTCTCCATTTTCTAAATAGCTGAAAGTGATAACAGACTCTCCAGGCTGAGATCCCGGATCAGCTTTTTGGTTCCTTGGTTTGACTCCAATCCTGTGGAATATCTTTGATAAGTCTTCAGGTTTGACCTCAAACAATGCTTTAAACTTTTGTACTTTTGATGAAGTCAATTGCACCTTGTTAGCAAATAATACAATGATGAAATTCCTAGCAATTCGATATCCAATTGGCAAGTCAGTTTCTTTGATATGTTCACTCTTGATAACCCATCTCCCATTAATAAAATAGGCATATCTTAACATGATTTCAATGAGATCGTCAGCGTAGGCAGAAAGATTAAGACTTTTCAATGTATCATCAAATAGAATAACTCTTTCTGTGAGGAGCTTATAATAAAGTTGTTCTCTTGGTGGATATGAGGAAAGATTACTCTCATCAATTGACTCCAATAAGTCACTTGAGAATTCACATTTCATTCCTGTCAGCAAATCTTTGAATGCTGCACCACTGATATCTGAAGAAATACTGCTTGAACTAGCAGAAATGAATTTATTCAAGTCTGTCATAGACACAAAATCCATTACCTCCATCCCTCCTGTAGTTGTTTTCAATTCTTCCTTATCAAGAGGTCTTGCTTGGTAGAATTGTGTTATTGGTGTCAAATGAATCTGATTTCCCCTAATCACACCCATGGCCATTGGCTGAGACAGGGGCACTCTAGTTGCATGTAAGCTACTTGGTTTTTGCTCAAATCCAGAAAATAAATCCAACGAAGCAGATAATTGGAGAGAATAAAATCCGTTTTCCTTGTTTATTGATATCTGTTCAAGACTTGGAGGTGGAGCATTTCTACTAATAAGTGGAAACTGCATCATAAAGCTTTTTTGTCCCATCTCAGAAGAAATATATAAATCAAACTCAGACACAACTGGATCGTCTTCCATTAAATGTGACAGGAGCGAGTTTTGAGATTTTAGATCTGTTTATTAGATATTTGATGATATGAAGCTGTTTTTTATATGATTGGGAATGGTTTTGATGCATTTTCGGAGAGGTTGGAAGAAAGATGAGATACAATTCTGATTTGTTTTTGGAAGAAGGTGTTTATCGATTTTTTTACTCTGCTATATGCTTTATTGTGTTTCTTAAATTTGGAATTAGGGCATTCACTATGGTTTTTACCGGTTTGAGTTTTTCTGATTGTATCATGAATCAATAGAACAATGGAGTGTTTTGTTCAACATTAAAATTGCCTGGGCCATATATTATCCTATATTTTCTTTATTGTATTACGAGAATATTGAGATTAATGTTTTCAATCTGTACCTCATAAATGGATCATTTGCAACTGTAATTAGATATATTAATTATATTGGGAATGAGAATACGTTTAATGAGACAATAGTGTGCTTAAACACAAGAATGTTTTTTACCTTAATAATTTTTCTGCAGTTGTTAATATAATACCAATAAATATTTTCTGAATCTTGTTCAATAACATTCCTCATGTCAAAGACAATCCGAACCCTGATGATAGCTTGAGTTTCACTACTTCTGTAGCATAAGTTATGAATTGTGATTTTAACAATTATCAAAAAGTTGATTCTCTCAGAAAATTAAGATAAAAAAATTCTTTTCAAAACTGATTGCGTTCTGACTCTGAAAGTTATCACTTCATTTTTATCAATGCAAGATTCTCCAAGGGTACTTGTTATTTACTATTCGTTTGAAGGAGCAACAAAATACATCGCCGAAAAAATAGCAGAAAAATCCGGCGCAAAGCTCCTTGAAATCAAACCGGTAGACGAGCTTAAAACTCATGGATTTATGAAATATGTAAACGGTGGCCGCCAAGCTTTGACAAAACCGCGCCTGGAACTCTTACCATATGAACTGAATGAGAACGATTACGACATAATAATAATTGGGACACCCGTCTGGGCATTCACATCTTCGAGCCCAATGTTCAACTTCCTTGATCAAAAGAAGTTCATAGGGAAGAAAATTGGCCTGTTTTGCACACACGAAGGTGCTGAAGGTAGCACTCTTCAAGACATGCAGAAGCAACTCGAAGGTAATACCATTCTAGGAGGAAAATCATTCTCAAACGTGGTTAAAAACCGAGATGATAGAACCAAAGATGCCGTCCAATTCATCGAAACAATAATCGAAAAGTCCAAGAAGTAACTCAGGTTAAATAAACTCCCACTTTACAATGTATACTTATCAAAAAGTGAACATAACCGCCATTCTCAAAATTCTGAGGATAAGTTGGCCATTCAATGATGAGTCTTGCTTTGCTTGTTTTTTCTGCTGTTTCCATTCCTTTGCCCAAGTGGCCCCAACAGTACCATTTGAAAGGCACATGGAATATTCCATATTGGCAAATTAGGCAGCCATTTGTTGTAGAAACCGACAATATTAAAGGGTATCAAGCTGAGCTTGCATACGGCGGCATTTCTCACACAATTAATGTTTTCAAGAAGAGGAAGTTCACAATTCAGACATCTCCAAAGGGATTAGATTGCTTTTTCACAGAGAAGGATCCCAAAGCCGAAGATTCTTTCATTAGCTATCTTCCATCTGGTGATGATTGGAAGTATATTGGCGAGCAGGTTGTCCTTGGCAAGCCTGCCCATGCTTGGCGCCGTGATGTTGAATCTGCCGGTTGGTATTACGTTTTCTATACTGATATGAATATGGTTCCACTCAGGTATTTCCAACACGGACAATCAATCCGCCATTCTCATCCTGCTGATTATATTTTCGACATTGATGAGTTTGGTCCCACTGCAAATCAAAGCGCTTTCATGGTTCCAACAGATACATGCAGGAATATGTCTGCAGATCCTGGTCCACAAGTTTTCGCTAATGATATTTCAACACCAAAGAAGGCTGTCGACCAAACAAAGTGTCCAGTAATGACACCAACAGGTATTGAACAAGTTCCAACGGAGTTTAGCTGGCGCCAGGTTAAAGGTGTTGTTCCAACAGTTCGTGATCAAGCAAACTGTGGTTCATGCTGGGCTCAAGCAGCTTCCGAGGCTATTTCTTCTCAGTTTTCTATCAGAAAGCGTGGAAATGTAACTGTTTCCGTTCAACAGATTATTGACTGTGTTTGGGTTGATACATCAATGGCATGTGCTGGTGGAGAAGGATTTGATGCTTTCGACTTTCTTTTACAGAAGAAAATACCCATTGGTACTGAAGAAGAGTATCCATACTTGGGTGTTAGTGGCTATTGCCAACAGAAGATTGACAATCAGATCGGTTATGTTACTGGATGCCATCAAGTCAATCCAAATGACTATGTTTCTCTCAAGAAGGCTCTCTTCAAGTTTGGCCCTCTGATGGTATACATCAAAGCAGGTTTCACCGAATTTGTTCAATACAAGAAGGGCGCTTTCAATAATCCAAAGTGCAAAGTTACTTTGAATGAATTAGATCATGGAGTTCTTCTTACTGGCTGGAAGATTGTAGATGGTGTTGAAACATGGGAAATTATGAATTCATGGTCAACAATGTGGGGAGACGAAGGTTTTGCTTACATTGCCGCCGGTGAGAATGATTGTGGCGTATCTTTGATGGCCCTATTCCCAGACGTTGAAATCATTTAATCAGTAAATCTCTAAATCAGTATATTTACAATATTGTGACCCCATTTGATGTTAATAGAAATGAGTGTATGGATAGTTCTTCTATTGATTCAAGAAAGGAGAAAGTTTTTGTTAACCGAATTGATTCTTCTTTGATTTTTTGTGATAAAAAGTTTGATTCATTTTCAGTAAATCCATTTTTCAAAAAAATTGATGCAAGCTGTTCATTTGATGAATTACAAACATCAGATGGATTTTTGATGTTAGAGTTATGTAGAAAACGGGCAATACTTTTCGTACATGATGGGAGCCTTAATAGAGGAATCAAATCAGCATGAACGCAGAAATCTAACCTTTTTCGAAAAGCTAGTATTGCAGTTGAGAGCAAATAGCAATGGATTCTCTCACAAAACTTTGCTGTCTGGCCTGCATGATTAGCTGCTTGCATTTGAATAGCCTGAACTGCTCCTCTTGAAATGTTGAATTGTTTGACAATCTCAAATATTGGATGTTCATCGATTAGGTTTTTTAAAAGACAGGCATAATATACTTTGTCCAATTCTTTGTCTATTCTTTCAAGGTCTTTGGTTTTTCCTTTTCCTCCTTGGAATGCTGTGAGAATGATATGCTTCTGAAAAGTCATTGAGTCAATAGATGCAATTAATTTAATAACATTTTCATGTTCATTAATTAACTTTTGCCATATTATCTCCTCGTAATTTGGGGTTTTCTCTGATGAAACAGCAGATGCAGGAACACAAAGATATAACATATGAACTTCATCCTCGAGGTTCAAACCATTTTCGGCTCTTTTTATAGAATTTCGTAGGTCGATTCCTTCCTCAACCGATAAAGAAGATTCAGCAATTGCTTTCCCAAAGTCTGTTGCTGTATATTCATTCTCAATCAACCCTTTCCTCTTCAATCTCTCTACAAGAGAAGTTCCATAATTACGGATTTCTTCTTCTTTTAAATTCAATCCATCAAGTTTAGATCTATAAAATAGGTTAATACCATTGTCTTTTGATTCAATGAAACCCATTACCAAACATTGAAGAAAGTATCTCTCTTCAGAGGATTCTTCAATTAGATATGATTTAATTGTGTCTAATGTCTTCGTAGATAGAGAAATTGAGTCATTAATTTCTTTGGCTTCTTCATTCTGTCCAATTATAATTACATCTCCACCATTATTCTCATCTCTTCCTGCTCTCCCTGCCATTTGTATGTACTGGGAATGTGGAATGATTATTTTACCAACACCATATTTGTATCTATATATATCATTGATAATCACACGAGACACATTCCGAATATTAATACCTGCACTTAGTGTTGTTGTTGCCACAATTACTGATATGGTCCCATTTCTTAATGCTTCTTCAATTAAATTCCTTTCCTCGAGGAGCATTCCTGCATTATGGTAACCAACACCACATGCTATGCAATTCTTCAATGATGGATCCAAACCTGCATTAGATTTGGATAGTTTTTGAATTATTTGAATCCTCTCAGATAGAACATAATCATCTGGTATGTTAATCTTAGGAAGACCTTCATCTTCATCATATATATGATTAGCAATGAATTCCGCCACTTGTTGCGTTTGATTTCTGGTATTCACAAACACAAGAACAGTATTTGCAGCTTTTTTGGATAACAAAGACCGAATAAGAAAAATAATTGACTTATTACTTGAGGAAGGGATTGTCTGAACATATGATTTTTGTCCGGAATCCAACAAAAATAGATTACCGGTCTTTGACAAATAATAATGTTTTATTCTACTAGGTCTTGTTTGGCAAATATATGTGAACCCATTAATCCATGTGGCAATTCTCTCAGCATCATTTATACAAAGTGTTGCAGATAAACAAATAATCCTAATATTATGTTTGCTACACAGCAAAAGGCATTTCATAATTAGTGATTCAACAACTGGTCCTCTATTTTCATCACCAATCATATGTATTTCATCAATAACAATAGTCTGAATTTTTGAAATATATCCTTCCTTCATGCATGAATTAAGAATAGAATGCGCTTTTTCATATGTGCATATAGCAATTGATCCTCTCTTAAAATCGTTTCCTCCAATATTCTGATAGAAAGGTCTTACATTGTGTTTGAAAAACCTTTTTCGAAATTCAATTGTTTTCTCTGATGCAAGAGAAACAAAAGGGAGGGCATATATATGCTTTGAATCAGGATTCCTAAACAAATCTTGCCCAAAAGCTACTTCAGCAACCATTGTTTTCCCTCCTGATGTTGGAGCCAATACAACAACACTCTTTCTTGCCCTCCATACAGTTTTGGAGAAAAGTTCATTTTGCCATTGTCTCAGACAGTTAATAGCAGGTGGAGGCATTCCATTTAAATATGAATGTTGGAGAAAGGGAGGAATTCCTAATGATGACATTGCTTCATTTGTCACCAATTTCTCTTCTTTTTGGTTATATTGGGTTTTTTGAAGGAATTTTGTGCTATGAAACATGTGCCATTGGCCCAATGCATCTGGTTCTGGGTTTCTAATTTGTGGTATGTATTTGTCAAATCCAGATTCTCTCCTCATAGAAAGTTCGAATAATTAGAAATAATTATATCTGAAAGGAAAAAAATTTTAATATGGGAGGAAGGATTTTCTTCCTTTGACTTTCATTAATTTGAGATAAAATATTAACGGAAAAGTCATCAGTTTTAATAATTGGACATAGAGTTTCCTAATCATTTTGTTGAATCAGTTCATCAAAAAGATTTGGAAATTCTTCAGGATCTGCTAATGAATCAGCAATTCTTTTATTTGGAATACTGGCTTTCCATAATTTAACACATTCAGAAGTTCTATTTGGACAGTTTGATCTCGCAAACATTGAGGCTTCAGCAAATTTCCCGCTCTTGATTAATAAATCCACACATTTATCATGATTATGAACTAAAAGAGCAGCTGTAAAAGCAACATTCAATTGTCCTTCATTTTCTGCTCTCTCAACTAGCTCAGTCATCTCTGATTCTGAACCTCGAACTTTCAAAAGCAATAAAAGTGTTGATAAATCACCACATTTTTTCAAAGACTCAACAGAGAGATTATAATCTCCTTTTGTTAAAGCTGCCCGTGCTAGTCTCCTCCACATTGCACTATCACCTGCACAACTCATTGCGGTTTCGAGGTCTCCAAGCTCAACGGCGATGTCAAACTTCATTGATGGTTCGGTTGCGACTGCAAGAGCAAGTTCAAGCTTTCCGAGCTGTTTCAGAAGCTTTGCTGTTTTTGTACGATGCATTTCTGGAACAGATGATGGATCTGGGTCATCTCCATACATAATCGCAGCTTCAAACTCTAATAATGATGAAGGAAGATTAGCAGCCAACAGATTTCTCCTCTGATCTGCAAGAATTATTAGATTTTCTCTGGGAAGGTATCCAATAATATCACACTGGGATTTCAAAGATGCTGTTGATTGAGGAATACCATCAACAAGTCGATTTATTCGAGAACCTTCTGAGTACAAAAGAATGCCCAGTGCCCAACACATACTTGAAGATCTTGTTTCAACTTCATGAACAACAGTAAATGCATCTGCAAAACCTGTTTCAGGATCATGTTCAGTTTCCATATCACGGTTATATTGAAGAATAAATATGGAGGTCTTTGTTCTTACAGCAACTAAATCCCCATACCAGGATATATCCCTTGGTTTAATCTCTATTCTCCTAATTAACTGCTGTGTTTCCCAATCATAAAACTCAAGTCCATTGTTGGTTGAAACAGATAAAAGCTCTCCTCCCCATATTTTGAGTGCGAAAACAGTGATTGTAACAGATTCATCAAATGTGGGATGAATATCAATATTTCTATTCACAGAAAGTGTGGCAAAAGAATTAGAATTTGATCCCCATGCAAACATTATTCCTTTTCCAAAAGCACGTGATTTAAATCCAAGAGATGAATATATTGTCCATTCATTTTCACCTGTGGCAGCAATGTACCTCCCATTGGCTGAATGAAGAAGTGAAACTGGTGATGATTCAGATGTTATAGCTTCTTTAAATGGAAGAGTTAGTTCTGATCCATCAACAACCTCTCCAATATTCTTTATTGGTGCAACTGATATTTCAGCATTCTTTGCAACGACAATCTTTCCAGAGGAATCAAGGGACATTGGAATGCCATTATTCTTGAATTTATGTAAAGTGATTCCTTTATCATGACCAATCGCCAAATATGGAAGGAAGTTTGCAAAAGATAAAGCCCAGCCTCTTTCCATTGCAGAACTCAAACTGTTTTCCTTTTTAAATGTTGAAGATGACCATACAACAGTGAGATTATCCTCACCTGTGGTGACAATAATGGGCCTAGTTGGATGAAATTCTGATCTAGTTATGTTATTCTCGTGGGCTTCGAGCTTGGCAACAAGCGAGCGGGATTGAATATCCCAAATCTGAACAGTTTTATCATCTGACCCGGCAGCAATTAGAGGCCTATCTCCTGTTGATGCAAAAGAGATACTATTTACACATTTAACACCGATTTTTTGAGTAAATCGAGGTTGCTCACTTGAGATTTCCCAAAAAATCACATTTCCATCAAGAGAACAAGATGCAAAAGAAGTAGGTTCTTTGGGATTCCATTTAACATCCATTACAATCCCGGAATGAATATCAAAGACTCTTAATGGTGTGCAATTTGTTGAAATATCCCAAAGTTTGATTGTGAGATCATCTGATGATGATAACAGCAAAGATTCACTCGAGTGAACAGCAAGAGCCCGAACATATCCGTTATGCGCATCTGGAACATCAAAAATTTGCTTTCCTTTGGTGGGTGAATAAAAATGAAGAGATCTATTATCTCCAGCAACAACAAAATTACCATTGTGGTTAACCCACCTGCAAGCTCTCAACGGCACGCCAGTATGAACAGGATAGGTTTTGATTACAGACCCCCTCACTACGTCAACAATAAGAGCATCTCCACTATATAAAGCCGCCAAAAGAAGTGGTTGGTTTTGATGAAAGTCAAGACACTTAACTCTACTAGTGCCTATGGCATGGATACGCTTCATTTTGCTGAGACTCATTTTTTCTAAAATAAACCATAGAATTTTTGTCCAATAAATTTGTGATGTTTACTATGTAAGGTTCAGAATAATATCTCAGTTTAGGGCATAAAGTTGTAGCTTCATTTTGCTTTTCATTGTGTTAAGCATCTCTTCTTTCTTTTGCTTCCAGTCCTTAGGTGGAGGGGCTGTGAAATTTGAAAGGGCATTTTCTATCGACAACCAAAGTGATGAAGGCTCAGGACCGAATGCATGTTTAAGAAGAGATACATCAAGCTCTATTAAGTATTTCCCAACCGTAACATTAGAGGGGAGTTGACGTAAGCAGAACAAAATGCTTGCAAGCGATAGTGATTTAATGTCATCTTTAATTTCATCGTAGAAAGCACCGAGTTCGCATTTGAGTTTAATACAGTAGTCAACCTGAAAAACTACCCATGGATCAATTTCTATCACAATATCTGGAGACGACCAATCCAATCCAGGCTTAAATATCCCAGATGAAATACTCTTATTCAAAACAAGACTAATATTTCTCAGAAGAGTTTGCTTAAGAAGGGATAATAAAAGCTGTCCATCCTGACGAAGAGACTCTTTTTCACTTGATGGTACCTTTTCTTTAAGTTTGAATTCGAATTTATTAATAATTGGGGATAAATAATTCTTCAAAAAGTAGTCAAGGTTAGTGATTGCATTGACAATCATTGGGTTTCCTTGGATAATAAACTGCTCATGAGTAGTATCATAGTAATTCAGGATTGGGTTAATAATTAAAGACTTATATTGTGATGCAGGGAAAAGATCATTGACATTCAGTAAACGGTTTTGAAGTTCATAGAAATCAATGCTTGTTTCTGGTGACATAATAATTCTATTATATGTTTCATTGAGAACTTTTGAGTACCAATCTCTAAGAATAAGTTGGCATTTTGTGATCTCATTCTCAAAAATTTGGATTTTCAACAGTTGTATCCACATAGTGTTGATAGAACACACAATATCATGTAGTTCTGAGTTATTTATATCATTTATTTTTTTGTTGTTAAAAGCAATTAGTGAAGACAATATTTTTTCGTTCACAAAAATGATCATTGATGAAAAAGACTTTTCTATTGTCCCATACCATTGTTTTTGCTCACCAGCTTTACTCTTACTCAAAAAATCGCATAATACTTTGATATAAGAAATTTTTTCCGAAAAAACAGCACATTCATCTTCAAAAGACAAACCAGTAAAGCAATCTTTGGAGTTACGAATAAGCTCTTGTATTAGATTAACAATTGGAGCAATATCTTCTTTGATTCTTATAAGAAGAGTAGCATATTTCTCATTAAATGTTTTAGAGTTCATTTTTCTAAGTTTGATCTCCAACGAGTCTTCAAGGTTTCTAAATGATTTGGCTATTGATTGATTAGCAGTAGAATAAATTTGCTTTGCAGCAGAGTCATACACCTGATTATTCTTGAATTTCTCATATAGATGAGATATTTCGGAGTAGTGTCCTTGTCCTTTAAGGGTATCAATCTCATTTGCCAAAGTAAACAGAAAGGCATGAGGAGAAATTCTCGATAAAACAGATGATGCTTTCATAGCTTGTCGAGATTTAGCCAATATACCATCAAAAAACTCAGTCATTGCAGACCTAATTTCATTAATCTCATTATTCAGATCATTAATAGTACTATAACCAGGAAATTCTCCCTTTTCGAACTGTTCTTTTGTGTTTACGAGATCTTTTCTGGCTTTTATGTAAGCATTGATATTATCTGCCATTAGTTGAGCTTTGTTCTTGCTTTTTTCATCAATATTGTCAGAGTTGTTCTTAATAACATCTCTAATAAAAAGAATATCATGTTTTGAGAATTCAGAATTCACAAACACATCTACATCGAAATCTGGCTTCCCAAGCGCAGTCAAAGCACTTTCGCTGGTAAAAACTGCACCATGACCCCTATATGGATTTCTTGACCGTCCCAAATTGGCTTGCTTGCTATTCGTCGATGATGAAGCTGTAGCCTTGTTATCAAGATTAATTTTCAAACTCGGATCACCAAAGAATTGAACACATTCTTCCCATTTAGAAAACTCAGGATCATTCATTGTTGACTTGAATAAAAAAATTTGTTTATTGGTTTACTTAGGCATCCACATATCATCAGCAAATCTTGCATATCTCTGTCCTAAATCAGTGAAACTCAATGTAGGAGTCTCATAATAATGGAAGAATGGTTCAATTTCTTGTTGGGACCAGTATTTGTATATAGAAAAGAGAGCTGCAAACCTATCCAGAATATTGATTGGCAATTCTTCTTCATTAACATACACAATGGAATCCTCTTTAGATACAGTCATTCCATATAAATAATTAGCTTGAAATTGTATATCTGGGGGTAGTTCTCCTTTCAGTTCATTTACAAAATCTCCCTTTTTCATTGATTTTCCTCTAGATTCTTCAAGCATTTTGTGTGCAATAAATGAGACTACTCTTTTTTCATTTAGAGTAAAAACCTCGGAATCCTCTTTATCAGACATATATCTCAAAATGGATACAAACAGTGTTTTGATATTATCATCCGAGTTATCACCGCCTCCCTGTTTCATTAAATGACTCAGGTTTATCTGATTATATGCCTCAAAAAGATTAATACTCCTCCAATTTCTGAGAGTCAATGAGTATCTTATAATCTGTTCAATAATTCTATCTCTTATTTCCGGTGGGGGGATCTTAATATACCCATCAATCTCAACGGCACAAGTCTGCAACAACATTCTCCGAAATTCTTCTTCTGAACAGAGAGTTGAGTTGTACAGTGCATCTTTGTACATACTTAAGTCACTGATCCCATGAATCAGTTCAGATTCTGTTAAATAGTTCTTCTTCATTCTCTCTCTAAAGCCTAAAAAAGGTGTTGGGGCTTCTCTCATTTCAAAGGTTGATGATGCCTCACCTACTACGTTAGATCCTTCCATTAGCAACAACATATTACTAGTATCGAATTCGAAAATATCATAAGTGTGATTATTCGAACAGATAACAATAGGATTGTTCTCATTTGATACAAATTCATATTTTATTTCTCCATTGATGAACTGCGCTAAATCTGCATCAGATATTTCAAAAAGCATATAATCGCCGCTTCGAAATCCAGGCGTAAAGCAAATTTCCTGACAATTCTCCATTAATCCTCCTCCTGATAGAAGCGATATAGTATAGGGCTGTAGCCCTATGGTATTTTTGCCCTTTATTAACGATAAGGGTAATTTTTGTCGGTTTTCCTTGGCCGATCCTTTCCGAAATGGGACGTATTCGTACAAAGACAACAAAGAGAGCTTCTCGCCTCATTATTGAGCGTTTTTATGGCCAACTTTCATTCGACTTCCAAGACAACAAACGTGTTTGTGATGAAGTTGCTACAATTCCCTCAAAGAGAATGAGGAATAAGATTGCTGGTTATGTTACACACCTTATGCGCCGCTTAGAACGTGGCCCAGTTCGTGGAATTTCTTTCAAACTCCAAGAACAGGAACGTGAAAAGAGGGATAACTGGATGCCAGAAGTCAGCAAGCTTTCACAGCCAAGGATTCTTATTGATGCTGACACCAAGGCAATGCTTGCTTCTATTGGCCTTCCAGCTATTGAGGGAGTTGAACTCAGTGAACGCCGTAACAAATCACACCAATAAACTAATTGAAATTATGAAATCTCGATTTAATACATTTTGGATAAGACACACAATGATCTGATCAGCCGATTTGCTCTATGAAAATCGAATAATACAGAATGAGGATAAAACCTCTCTTCAACAATCCCTCTCTGAACAACAAGGTAGAATATCCATATATGAAGCTTTTTGGCTTTGATTCCATCAAGAATCCATTGAGAAACCACGCTGTGTTGTCCAACAATTGCTCCGATCCTTGTTCTATAAGCATTTATAGAAGCAACAAATTCTTTCCATTCATTATCTGGGGATGATGGTGCATATTTTATAATTTCAGCTATAAAACTCCACGCATTGCTTAATAAAGCAATTCCCTTTTTCTTCAGTCCAACCTCTATCTGTGTTGCTATGAACTCTGATATTTCTGATTCAACCTCGGATATTTTTGAAGCCTTTCTAATTATCTCTTCTATCATAGAAGCAGGAGATTCGGGAATAGACACAAGTTTTTCTTTGTCTTCACTAGACACAAATTTGGTGAGGTCTTTTCTGAAAACGAGATCAAATGCCCTGGCTTTCATAATCTTATTCAGCATTGGTATAATAGTATCATTAATATTATTATTGAAAAAAACTGAACACGGAAAATAATTTTCATTCAACCATTCTTCATAAAAACATATATTGGTAAGTACAGGAATCAAATATTTCGTTTGAATCAACATCTGAGAAAAAATGGATACTTGACTCATTAGGCCTTCTTCTTTGAGACAATCTTGGACAATTTGGCTGATGAATGGCATTGAATTCTCGAGGCTTTTAAGCACATGAGAAAAGTCTTCAGAGTCATTTAAACACTTTAATCCATTTAAGAAAATGCATGCGACGAAAAAGCATAGCCTATCTGTTAATGGGGATGTTGATATAGTAATCTGAGAAAGATTAATAATTTCTTCTGAGAGTGAAATGATTTCGGAATCAAATGCACTGGCTGGAGGACTAGGGTACTCGAGCAAAGTCCGATCGAAAGAAGGAAAAGTATCAAAGGGAAGAAACTCTTTGATATCCACATTTTCAAACATTTTATATTTGCTATCATAATAATGACATAGTTTTTCTAACGAAAACTCATTGTATTCAGGAAGATTCCAAAAATTATTATTATTCTCCCCCATATCAAGGCTTATTAAGTTCTCAAGTAATCTTTCATTATCGATTGTATTCGTATCAAGCATAATTCGTCTAATTGATAAAGGCGGTAGGGGTTCAGGAAGATCAATCTGGGAAACCCAAGATTCACATTCTTTAATATATTGATCAATGTCAAATACCTCTTCAATATTAGGTTGAATGGCGCTTTTATCACTTGGCAAAGTTAATGAACCTTTGATTTCTCTCACAGAAAGTGCTCTTGATGCTTTTCTTCGATTTGAAGCTCCTGCTCTAGGCGTAGGATTATCATTAGCAGGTTTCTTTTCCGGTATTATTGTTTCAACCAATGTCTCGATCATGACTTGAGCGACAGGAGAAACTTCAACAATTGGTTCTGGTAGAGTGGCTTTCTGTGCTTTGAATGTTTGCCTATTAGATAAATATACCACAGTATATAAATTAAGAATCCACTTAAGATTTGATTCAATGCTTTTGCACAGAAATGTTGCCATAAGAGGTTCTTTCTTTGAAGACATTTCTTTTAACATAAAGACCTGACTGATTAGCTTTTGAGAACCAAATTCTGGAGGAACAATCGAAGGGACATAGATAGCTGATGTTGATGATATTTCATGCGAGATTCCATCAGTAAACGCTCCAGACTCATTCTGTATATGACTTTGAAACCAGAATTTATTATTTGTTCTCTGAAGGACGCATTGTGATCGCACAATCATCTTACTTTTTGGCAATAATGCTGCTGTTGTGTCATTCATTTGGCAATTAAAAACATTAATTGTTTCAATGAACTCGTGAAACTGAAGCATAGTTTCAAAATACATATTTTGAAATTGTCTTTTGTTATCTAATGAAGAAAACTTAATCTCGTTCAACATTCCTGGTTCAAACAAAGACATTAGCACCAAATTCTTTGAATTTTTGGGATCATTATCTTGTAATACAAAATTTGGACTAAAAACCATGTGTATTATCTGTTCAATTGGTTTTTCGACTAAAAAATAGAAAAAAGGACCATTTTGTTCAATTCTAATTCTTTCCTCTTTCTTTTGCCAACAAAGCTTCACATTAACATTTCCCCATGTGTTTCTATACACGTGATTGTTAAATGGCTCAGGAAGGGGCAAAGTGTAAGCAGTCTTAAAACTCATTATAATACCAAACTTTTAATCTTTATCCTTTCTGTATTGCTTGATCTTTTCAGCAATCCTTTTCTTTTCAAGCAAATCTGCAACTCTTTTCTTTTCTTCTTCCTCAATTGCCTTTTTCCGCATCCTTTCTTCGTAATCAGCTTGGCCAGGATCGATTTTCATTTGCGCAGCTAATAAAGGATCCATTAAATTGCGTTTATCATGGATGGTTTCCGAATCATTAACGCCAAGTACCAATGGAATGAATTTATCAATCAAATAGCCCATTTTGAAGACCAGAATTGTTGGATTGTTTATCACTTGATACTTATTCATGAATTCAAGTGTTCCAGTTGAAGGTTTGGAGCTGTCTATTGCAACAATATTTGCAAAAGGAACCTTTGTAATAGTTTCTGGAACAAATGTATTCACCCAATCCAATAATTTCGGGTTCTGCACGGAATCAAAAATTATTGCAATAATAATTCTAGGAAAACACGTCGCCATCTCCTCATAATACGACTCTTTTGGCAAATTTTCATTGATTTCATGCTTAACAAAGAGGTTTGGATTATGAGTAATCCCTGATATTGACGAACAGGTCTCAATCAAGTCATCATATGAATTCTGATCTGCCCAAACATGAACAGTTCCAATTATCGATTCTTGAACTTGTTGTTCTATCATTCTTTCAAGCTGGCTGAGGTGAGTTAGTTCCATTTTCGACAAAAAAATATGTTTTACCCTTAACAAGGTACTATTTATAGAGTAGTGCGTGGAAGTCTATAAGGTGCTCAAAGAGTTTGATTTGGTTTTCGAGCTTAGTTTTCTCTTCGGAGAGAGATTGTCTCCAGTTATTAATAGTTATTTCTGGGGACTGGATTTTTGATTCCAAATCAAGGATAATTGTATGTGCGTCATTGATTTGTGTCTCAATATTCTTGAGATTCTCGATTAAAATAGTGATTTCTGCTTTTTCTTTCTCTAAGTCTGCCATCTTATTTTCAGGATTTTCTCCTTTTTGAAGTATCTTATTAGACAATGTAGCTATTTGATTCTCAAGAGAATGAATCTTTGCTTCTATAGATTCCTTTGTGGCGACTTGTTCCATCATTTTAGTGTGTGCTTCCTTTTTTGTTGATAAAATTGAATCCATTTCAGCCAATTCTCGATCAGACTGAGATACTTCGGTGCTTTTTATCAATAAAGAACCTTCAAGTGCTGCAATTTCTTGGCTAGCTTTCTTTTCATATTTTCTAGAGTGTTTTTGAATTTGGGCATTCATTTCAGATATTTTAAGGTTCAGATCATCAATACTTGCAATATTTGTTTCTGTTTTCTCTTTAATAGAGTTGGAATACATTGATATCGATAGAACATCTGACTTACCATGTTGATGTGAGTTGAACCACTCGCTTACAGCATCTCTTAGGACAAAATAATCATCGCCTGAAATATTTTCGAGCTCATTTTTATTCTTTATCTGAAAAACCAAAAAAAGAACGAATAATACACTGATCATCCCATCCTCATTGTTGTAAACAGGAGTTTTCAACAAAGAATCATCATATCCTTGCTCAATTACTTCATTCGCTAAAACATAATATAAGTAATTTACCCCATCTGATTCATGCGGTATTAGATCACTCTGAATAACTTCAGATATACAATTTACAAACCCTTCAGAATGGAAAAAACGTTTCGAATAATCAAATTGCTCATTGCACTTCTCAGTGATCCATTTAATCAAGCATTTTGCTGTATCACTGGCCATAAATTTAAAATATGGTATTGGACATTATGAAAAGAAGTGCGAATCTAATGTGAATATTTGCAAATATTTTGGACTTTCATATAACAAAAGATGAGTGTTCATCAAGTATTGATTCTTTCTGTGTTTCTGTTTTCTTATAACAAAGAAGTACCACTTCATTGTTGTATAGATTTGGATAGAGAGTATTTGTTTTCTTCATTTCTAAATGAGAAACTCAATGAATATATTAATACTTAAACTCAAAAATATCAGCTCTCCAACCTTCTAGAAAAGAAAATTTATTCAATGAGTGTTGATTTAGCAATTAGTGAGAATATATAAATTAAATAGAGAGAATATAACACTTATCTCTCTCTTATTTACCAATTCGTTCGTGCAAATTATTTCAGAATATGTTCTTGGGACTGTCTCTTTTAGGGTATATTTAGGAGTAATGATTGGGGTTTCATTAAAGGTGTTAATTGGTGTGTTCTTAAGAGTATTGCTGAGAGTTTCATTAATGGTGTTAATTGGTGTGTTTTTAAGAGTATTGATCAGAGTTTCTTTAACAGTGTTTATTGGAGTTTCTTTATAAGAATGCAATGGTGTTTTTCTGATTGTTTGATTAAGTGTTCTCTCAAATGTCAATCTCAATGTTTCTTCATTTGTTCTACTGAATGTTTCTCCTAATGATCTCATTGGAGATTGATCTAAGGTTTTCATAGGAAGAGGTGCATCAGCATTACAATGAAGAGAACTGAAATATTGAATTTGATAAGTTATACATATTTCAAATGAATTATTTGATATTGTTGATAGTCCTTGTCCTGAAGAAACCGATGATGACGAATGATCGATGAAAGAATGGGATACTTGAAGATTTGAAGCACAAAAAAGATAGTTTTGATTATTTTGGAAAATACAATACATCATCTTTTTCAATCCAACTCCATTAACATACACAACCCCATCATTAGGACTGTTATTATGAACTATATTGGTATATGACATTGTAATTAATCCTGTAATAGAAGAGAATGATATACATCTGCGACCTAATACTCTATTATTTGAGAAACTGCATTGTGAGCTTGTGAATACTGATGGAGAATTTATATATATTCCAGATTCCCAATTAGCATTGTTCATGGAACTGTTTGTTCTGTCAACTCTCTGATTACCTATTTCTAAGCACATAGAATAGAGTCCAATTGTTGAATTTGAGCAATATGAGACAGATAAATACTCAACTTCATTCGTCAGAGTAGCATAAAGATAAACAAAATGATAAAAAGGAGCAGAACATCTATTAGAACATATCATTCTTAGATTGGAGTTAGATGATTTAAAAAATATTGCTCCTCCTTGAGAAGAACAGACACAATTATGGAACATTGAATAATTAACATTCATTGAATAAGTTCCACCATCCACAAAAATCACACCACCATTTCCCGTGAGTGATGAAAACCTCAAAAAAAACAATCCGAAATGTTAATATTATTTCCTGAATATGATCTTTCATTTTCCACATTCTCTTTTTCGCAACCAAAACCAACACTCCAAATAGATAGATCGTTGAATATATGTGATTCTTTCTTTGTTATTTTCACAAACTTGGTTTTCAATTCAATAGCATTGATATGTTGTGTCATCTCAATTAAATTCAAAATAGCTAGAAAAGCAAAAATCATTGAAATCAATATTCTACCCATCAAAACTGATCCGCGGGAAAAGGAGGATTTTTGGCATTTGTTAATTTCTTTTGGTTTTTGTGTACTTTTAAGTTCATTATTCGAGAACACGAGGGGGAAATTCATGAAAAAGGATTTAATTAACTGAATTTTTGCTATTCCTTTTGATTCATTAGTACTAATAAACAAATAATATAAAAAAATTCTATCCAAAATGATTAGGGCTACTGATTCAAATGCCATAATACTGTCTTCAATTGAAATGAAACTAATAGTAACTGGATTAAAAATCACATACACAATAAACAATGCAATGAATTCATTCTTTTCAAGAATTCTCAACAAATTACAATGTTCGTTTTTAATTACCTGCTTACCTGAGGAATCGAAAATATGCATAATAAATAATAAAGAATCTTTGAAGATTCTTTCAAATAAATATAATCAATGGAACTGTAATAAAAACAAATTTTTATATGATTGTGTCAAAGAAAATTAAATATTATTGTAAGGAAACAAGGAATTGAACTGAAAGTATGAATGAATAATGCTTTTATTGGTAATGGAACCACTGAAGTGAATATGGATACTAATCAACTACATTTTGCTATGAGGTGATTCCAAATAGACATTATTGTTATCTTACTATTTACGGTATTAATGAAGAAATATTTCTTTCAGCAAGAATAATGGTTCCAAAGGGATTTTAATATAAACACTGATGGGATTAGATAATATTCTTGAAAAAAAAGGCAGTACTTTAAATATAATAGACTCTTTGAGCTTCATATATCTGATCATCATAGTCCTTTCCAAGCTCATTGCATAGGGGATCATATAGTGTGCTTTTCGCACAGAATGCAACTGTTGAACAGAAAGTGGTAAAAGCTTCATCAGCTTTGATGTTACTAGATCTTCCCTTTCTTTTAAAATTATGATCAAAAGCAGGTTCGAAATTGGAAAATATTGTGTTCGAGTATATATTATTAACTAATGTTTTGGATTTTTGATAATTTAAAAACCAATCATATGAAAGTTCGACCAATTGATTTGATTCAAAAGCAAACACAATTTCCTTGCTGTTTCTATCAAGTTTTGTCCAAATTGATTTTGCAAAGAATCCACCAATACCTTGCCCCACAATAAAGTTTGCTTTCATTGAATTGGAATATTGTGTTTCCAAGACAGACATCACATATTCCGAATAAGTCCCAACATTAAAAACGATTTTCCAGAAAAATATAAAAAATTTGTAGGTAAAGCCAAATATTGTTTCAAAAATATTAAAAAACATAATTGCAGCATTAAAAACAAAAGTCATATACTTGATAACGAAAATTTCTGAAAAAAGTGCCCAATCAAAAGGTGTCCTATATCCCCCATAGATTTGTACTACAATATCAGAACCATGCGATTTATTGATTTGTGGGATAACTACTTGAACAGACCATGGCGTTATAGTACTCATATTAAAATATATGCTCCTTGAAAGATCCCCAAACAAATACTGTAAAAGAATTTTTTGATTGTGTTTTTGAATCTTTGATATACTTTCGTTGTAATTAATTCCTCTATTGAAAGTGTACATAAGGGTAGGAAGGCCAGATAGTTGAATAATATCCAGGTTATTCGCTTTTAGCTGACAAAAGGTAGAATCATGGCTTTTGGCTTTAATGGTAAGATTTGAATTAGAATAATAAAGTTTTTCGTTTTTGATTGGTTTGTATGGAGATGTCCACAAAATTCCCCAAACAAAAAGTAGAATGAACACTAGAACAAATGAGATTATATATACAGTTATTAAAAATATAATAATATAATCAATGGTTAGGACTTTATTCTTGATATCATCAGATATTCGACTTAAATATTGTTTTCTTTTTCTAAATACGTATTTTGCGCAACTTAAAATATTGATAGTTTGGTTCAATCTTAATGTTAAAAGATTCAACAACAAAAATGGAGCATATGAAAGAATATTAAATAAAGAACCATCCCTAAAGAATCTTGATAATATAAACAATCCTATCATAAGAATAGTTGAATACTCTTTGAACAATTCTATAAATCTGCTTTCTTTAACTTCATCAAACTTCTGCTTTAAAATAGTAAATTGAGCATTAATAGGTGTTACATTGATGGGATCATAAAGGTGATACTTTCCAATATGTTCTGAAAGAAATTTGTTTGTTTCTGATTCATCTTGATTTGGCTTATTTGAACTCAAATCAATTAATTCTGGTTCAATAATGAATTGAGATAAAAATATTATTAGCATTACCATGATTCCAAAAAACTGAACTCCAATAAAAAAATCAGCAATAAAACCAATAATTACCAAAAATATTATGAAAAACATGATACAATTGTCCCTTAGCCCAAGTATTGATTTAAACTCCATTCGAACTTCATTACTGGTTTTTTTAGAAATATCTAGCATTGATTGCACAAAATTCACAATGAAATTCAACATGTAAGAAAGGAGCCAAACTTGAAGACCAAAACTTGACAACAGCCATAGTGTTCTATATAAAAAATCAAACAAACACTCAATTTTCCAATAAATCATTCCAAGCCCTGATGTGAGAATGCTCACAATCGAGAATACAATCTCTTGGATAATAAATGATGATAATATACAACCAATAACATACCAAACAATCAAAAAGAATCCCATGTTAGTATAAAACAAAACATTTTCCCACCAAACAGGTACTTTTGTTTCTTCTTCAGACATTAATAATGTAAGAATAGTCAAAACGAATGTTTCTTCTTGGCATTATTTGTTACACCACAATAGACATATGGGGAGCAACCAGCGGGAGTTTGGATACTGAAAACAATGATGAAATCATGTTTAATATCAATGTTCCAAATATTTCGATTGTATTTTTTGATACCAGAGGATATAACATGACTGCCAAAGATCAGAATGATAAAGAGTTGTATTATTATCCAAACTACTACCTTACATATTATATAGATTTTGGTCTTGATAGTGGTACTGTTAATTTTAGGAAAAATGGAGAAACAAACTCAGCATTTAATTATTCGGCAATTAAATTCCCCAATAATTGCACTGGTCTAAGAATGGTGAGTATTGGAGATAGCCACTATTTTTCCATATCTGGATCGGGATCTAGGAACACAGACAATTTCAAAATGAGAAATGATATGGATTATTGCATATGGTTAGTATCAGAGTCAAATCAAGAATTTTTTATAAATTATAAAACCGAGCCTAAATATGATTATTTCTCTGTTCATTATGAAAATGATATCTTAATGTTTACAGGTATGGGATCAAAAAATATTTACACAACATCCCTTCTTGTGGTCTGGAAAACTGATTTTTCTGAACTATCAGAAGACTTATCTATCTATGCAAATACACCTTCCGATTTTGCAACAAAAAGAATATATTATTTAACAAGTGTATACTCCCAGATACCAATATATGAATCGAAATCCCTTTATGTTGATATCAGATCATTTCAGTATTTTGAATATCCCACAGATGATTTCACGTATTTTATTTTTCATTCTACTCAAATTGATTCTTCTATAGCTTTTCATAATATTTTTTACAATATTCGATTTATTTCTTATGATGGAGAGGTTAATGATCAGATCTATAACACGGATTTAAAGTTTTTTGATTTTGGTGACAGAAAAGGGTTTTGCTCTGTATATACAAATGACAATTATATTAGATGTTCAATGATTTGTTACTCCTGTTTAGGTTTGCATGATTCTTGCAGATTCCATAGATCAGTCTCATATGGGAACTATCAAAACTTTTTGTTATCAAAATATTCCGTGAATAATCTACAAAAAAACAGAACAATAACAAATGAAAAAGGGTGTCTCTGGATGACGTCGAGTATTTTATCAAAGTATTATATTGAAAATTCTTTTGATCAATCAACAAGTATAAGAATTGAAACGCCAAAATATCATGGTGGTATTATTAGCGGAACAGAATATGAAAACACTGTTTTACTAATGTGGGATATTAGATCTGCATTTGATGGATATTTGTTGATCCAAGGGAGGCCTTATGATATCAACGATATTAAAGATAGAAGGAGTATTGGTATACAGTATTCTTATCAGTCTTTTGCATTAGCTTCTCCTAAAGGAATGAGAACTCCAATTGAGATAAAAAAAACTTCCACATATGATCTCTATCTTGGTGAATCAAATCCAATAGATCTGATCATATCTGTTAAAAATGTTTTATTATCAATTCAAACAGTCCAAATGAATCAATCAATTGAATTAAAGGGTTTTGCTTTGAATAATGATCTCCTCTTCGATCATTTTTTAGTTAATGATACGGCAATAATTGAAGTAGGTCTAGATCTATCATTTATTCAAATACTTACGAGTGATAATGGCTTGGTTAATATTCTCATTAATGTCTTGGATTTGAGTAACACTCAAATAATTGATAAGTGTTCAAATGGAATAATTGCTTTGGTTGGAAATACAAATAAGATAGAAATTTCTTCAAGAGAATTCAAAAATTTGAGTAATGTTAATATTCCATATACTCAGAATGATGATGTTTGCTTTTGGATTCCATATTGCAAGACTCTTGAAATTTATACTGAATCAGAATCCAATATCGGATATGATAGAATGTTGTTATATACCCAAACAGCTTTAGAAAACCACACACATCCGATAGTAATCTCAGGGAATAACAAAGCAAATTATTATTTCAATGAACAAATAATCATGAACTGGGAATCAGTAGAAATGAACAGTGAAACCTGTTTTGAATTTAAATATAATCATATTGAATCCATAAGTTTAAATAACAGCAGGGCAGTTTACTTGAATCGAACTCATGAAAACACTAAATATATTATCAATTCAAATTTGCCTTTAAGAAGAATGGACAGGGAAGAACCAAGGAATCTCACAACTTATTTGTTCACAACAAATGATTATTCAATCGATATTTCCAAAATTGATGTTTTAGAAATTGTTATACCAATTAGAAATACGATTCTAATGATTCATGATCATGAAAATTATGATATCGAGTTTCCGATTTTTGAGATCAATTCCAAATTACAATCATCAAACTTATCAGAAAAAATTATGAATGGTACATATAATTTTTATGGACATGGAAGAAGAATATTTATCAAGAAAAAACTTAATGTTGTTAAAAAAATACTGCTATCCTGTTTGGTTTATTTCGTTGAGAAAACATGTCCATCCATCAAGATCTCTCAAGGCTTTTTTGATGTAAAGAGTATTGAATCTTTGAAAGAATCAAATTCAATTTCTTGTTTTTGGTTGACATCAAATGAAACCAGGCAGTATTCTTTCCACAAATCGAACGATGATTATTTGGATTATTTTGAAGTTTCATATTTTCATGAAACGATGGGGTATTCAAAGAAAAAATTCTCAAGTAATAATACTGCGAATCAATTAACAGCCCAGTCAATATTTGTGATTTGGAATCATAGTTCCAGATACTCATCAGTGATTTCTTCAATTAGAATCAATGATGAGAATGATTATAATCAACAACAACAATTGGGTTTCTTGGACTTATCTCAAAAAAAAGGAGAGAGTTCCTTAATTTTTTTGTATTTTGTGTTTGGGACACTATTACCCTTATCATTTTTTTATATTAAGTCAAAAACTTTTCAATATTATTTTCAAAAACTTATGAATGGTGTTTTTAGTAATAATGATGAGTTTGAGCTTTCTGATCAAGAACAAGCAACAGATATACCACCAGAAGTCTTCACACATAATGTTGAGATAAATGAAGAGGAAGAGAAATTTGATGATGAATAAAGGGATATTATGAAGTTGAAACGAGAGAAAACTAGTAGGGTTTAAATACACACTGTTCATATATAAAAAAGTCAATTCAAGAAAAGCCAATGAGTTTGAAAGTAATTTGATAATGAGACTATTTGTAGATGTATTGCCTTTGAGCATATTCAATTTGGTCATCATAGTCCTTACCAACTTCATTGCATAGAGGATCATATAGACTAGTTTTTGCACAAAAAGCAGCCGTTGAACAAAATGATGTGAAAGCTTCATCTGCTTTGAAACTACTCGAACGCCCTCTTCTTTTAAAGTTGTGATCAAACTCTGGTTCAAATTCTGAGTATATTGAGTTTGAGTATATATTATTAACTAAAGTTTTTGATTTCGTATTGTTTGTTCCAAAACTTGGTAATAGTCCAACAATTTTTGTTGATTCGAATGCAAAAACAATTTCTGTGCTATTATTACTCAATTTGCTCCATATGGACTTAGCAAATAGACCCCCAATTCCTTGTCCAACAATGATATCCGCTTTTTTTGATTCACTGTACTCTTTGTACAAGTGATTTAAAATACTCTCTGTATATGTTTCAATATAAAATATCTTATTCGCATATTTCAAAAAAACTAATCTTGGATAAGAAAAAACAGAAGTTAAAATGTTAAAAAATCGAATGGCATCATTAAAAAGAAGAGAAAGATATTTGATAACAAAATTTTCGGTAAACAATGACCAATCAAAAGGGGTACGATAGCCACTGTATATTTGGACAACAATATCAGAACTATTAGGCTTTTTAACTTGAGGAATTACAATTTGTACAGACCATGGTGTCAAGGTAGTTCTATTAATGAATATACTATTTGATAGATCACCAAACAAATACTGGAGAAGAATCTTCTGATTTCTTTTTTGGGTATATGAAATGTCTAATAAATAATCCCAACCTCGATTTAATGTGTACATCAATGTTGGAAGTCCAGATAATTGAACAATATCAAGATCACTTGAGTTTAATCTGCATAAGGCAGAATTCTGGCTTCCTGCTACAACTTTGACATTCGAATACGAAAAATATAGGTCTTCATTCCTAACGGGCTTAATGGGAGATGTCCACATAACGCCCCATATAAATAGGAGCGCGGAGATAATGAGAAAAGATATTATATACAGAATAAAGAGCCCCCAGATAATTAAGTCAATACTTAATGTTTTTTTCTGGTTATCATCCGATAGTTGGCTAATTGGAGTATTTTTCTTCTTAATTACAAACAAAAAGCAAGAGAAAAAGTTAAATGACTTGTTAAATCTATAAATTATAAACTGAAACAAAACAAAACAAAAACCAAAAAAATATTCATCACCATCGAGATCCTTATTGTATTTTGATAATAAATATAGAGAAATTGTGAGATATACCATGTATTTTTTAAAGAAATGAAATATTTTTCCTTCAGGATCTTTAGATTCATTCATCCTTTTTTCAAAAATGGAAAATTGGGCAATAATTGGAGTGATATTGATTGGATCAAACAAATGATATGTTCCTGAATGGTTGATTATAACATCATTTGTAATTGATTCACCATTATATGATGGCTTATCACATCTAATACTACTAAATTTGAAATGTGCACCAATTTGTCCAAATAAAATAATTAAAAATATCAATGATATCAAGTAAAAGGTTCCAAGGGTCAATTCCCAAATATACATACCAATTGATATTAGAATGGCAAAAAATAAAAGTGCTTGTTCCCATTTTTTAAACATGCAATTAAACTCGTGTCTCACTTTATCATTTGTTTTCGGCCCCATTTCAAATAGAGATTTGGAAAAAGTAACTATGAAATTGTAAATATATGCCAACAGCCAAATCTGCAAACCAAAATTAGTTACTAACCATGATACTCTATATAAAAAATCAAACAAACATTCAATTTTCCAATAAAAAATACCTAGCAAAGATGTCTCGATGCTCACAATCGAGAATACAATCTCTTGTATAATAAATGATGATAATATACAACCAATAACATACCAAACAATCAAAAAGAATCCCATGTTAGTATAAAACAAAACATTTTCCCACCATACAGGTACTTTTGTTTCTTCTTCAGACATTAATAATGTAAGAATAGTCAAAACGAATGTTTCTTCTTGGCATTATTTGTTACACCACAATAGACATATGGGGAGCAACCAGTGGGAGTTTGGATACTGAAAACAATGATGAAATCATGTTTAACATCAATGTTCCAAATATTTCGATTGTATTTTTTGATATCAGAGGATATAACATGACTGCCAAAGATCAGAATGATAAAGAGCTTTTTTTCTTTCAAGAATATACCCGATGTCCATATATCGATTTTGGTTCCGATAGAGGCACTATATTTTTTAAAAAAACTGAAACCTTAAGTTATACATTGCATTATTCTGTAACAATTTTCCCAAATTACTGTTCGGATTTAAGAATCATTAGTATTGGGGACAGTCATTATCTCAGAATATCAGATCAAGTATCTCAGAAACCTAATGAATTGATTTCCAAAAACAACATGGATTATTGCATGTGGTTTGTATCCAAATCAACTCAAGAGTTTATTATCAATTATGAAACAGAGAGGAGCTATGATTTTTTCACAGTACATTATAATGATCAAAGCAACTATTACACTGGAATTGGTAATTTGAACATATATGCAAAGTCAATGATTATTGTTTGGAAAACTGATTTTTCAGTGGTTTCAAAAGGAATTAGTATTGAATCATATGCATATTCAAGTTTTGCAACAGAGACTTATTACTATTTAGCGAATGATTTTGCTCAAATACCAGTTTCAGGTTCCAGATTGCTGTTTTATGATATACAATCTTTTAAAACATTTTCTTATTCGAAAGAAGATTTCGACGGTTTCGTTTTCCTTTCATCTAAAATTGACACATCAATTGCTTTTCACAATAAGAATTATCAAACATGGTTAATTACTCAACCTGGAAAAGAACTAAGAATTCAATCAAATGAGATAAAGTTCTTTGATTTCGGCCATAATATTGGGTATTGTCTTCTTGATACATCAGATTTGTTTGTGAAATGTACATTTTTATGTTATTCTTGTTTGGAATATTCCGAAATATGTAGTAATCACAGATCAGTATCTTATGGAAACAACCAAGTATATTTGCTTTCGAATAATCCAGTAGAAAATATCCAAATAAATAGGTCTGTTTCTATCGAAAAAGGATGTCTTTGGATGACATCTTCAGTTTTATCAGAATATTACATCAGAAATCGAGTTGAATCTCCAAATATTATTAGAATTCAAACTCCAAAAACTTCTGTTACTTTGGATAGTAATCAGAATGTTGCAGTATATGAACAATCATTTCTTCTGATGTGGGATATAAAATCGAATACTAATGAGTTCTTTATGGTTCAATCAAAACCAAATGACAATAATGAGATCTATGATGACAGAAATGTTGGGATACAGTATTATTTTGAGTCTTTTGCATTTGCTTCACCACAAGGAATGAGTTCTAGATTCAAAATTGAAGAAACATCATTTTATAATATGTTTCTTTCTAATTCTAATTCCATAGAATTAATTTTATCATCAAGAAATATGGTAATTTCCATTGAAACCACGAAATTAAATGATACTATCGAAATATCTGGCATCACAATGAATGGTAATATTGTTTTTCTTGAGAATATCATTAATGATTCATATTTTATTGAGGTAGGTATAGATTTATCAAAAATCCATATAAAAACTGCTCAAAACACATCAATTGAAATTATTGTTAATTGTTTGGATCTTAATTTAACACAAATAAAAGGAAAATGTATTAATGGGCTTGTGGCTCTGGTTGGAAGATCAAACAAAATTGAAATATCTTCTGGGAAGTATGATGATGACTCAAAAATTAGGATTCCATATATTAATCAGGGTGATATTTGTATATGGATACCTTTTCGGAAGCAAATAGGAATCAAATTAAGTTCTCAAACAGAAATTGGATATGATAGGTTGTATTTTTATACTCAAAGTGATATTATCAAAGGTAATCACCCAAGAATTGTTTCAGGAAATCAAATCACCAGTTTTAATGAGAATGAACAATTGGTTTTAATATGGGAGGCAACTGACTTAAATATGGAGACAAATTTCAAAATCGAATATTTTCAAGATCATCTAGCAGATTTCAAAAACCAAAAGCTTGTATCTCTAAAACAACAAATTGAACAAACAAGGTTTTTTATTCAATCCGATCACAATTTTTCCAGCGCTCCGAAAGGTCTACATCGGAATCTATCAGTATACATGTTAGAAACGAAAGACTATGAAATTGATGTGTCAAATGTTAGCATTTTGGAAGTTGTTGTGCCAATTGGGGATACAATCCTTACAATACATAATTATACAAATCTAACAATTGATCTACCAATATTCGAGATTAATAGGGATTTAGATAATACAAATAAGACTAGATATATGTCCAACGGCACTTATTATTTCTATAAAAGTGGGAGGAGATTATTGATCAAATCAGAAATAAATGAATGGTCCAAAATCATTATTTCATGCCTTATTCTTGGCAAAGAGAAAAGCTGCGATCAATTAAATATTGCTAAGGGATCATTTTCTAATATTAGCATTAACTCGTCTACAACAAAGAATGATTCATTAATAGCATGCTTTTGGATTACATCATCAGATGAAAGGCAGTATTATTTCAGCAAATCAAATAGCCTTGAAGCGGATAGTTTTGAGGTTTCGTATTATCATTCAAGAACCGGGTATTCAAAGAAGAAGTATCACAATAATCAAACAACAAACCATTTGGTATCTCAATCAATATTTGTTGTTTGGAACCATAGCTCTGGCGATGAAACTGTATCAGCATTAATACAAGCTTTTGATCAAGATATTGAAGATAACACAAATTTCAAGGAAATACTTGAACTCAGGAACATAAATCAGAAGCCTCAGAGCAAGAATTCCGTGTTCATTGTTTTGGGAATACTTCTATCATGCTTTTTACTATTCTCAAAGTGTAAGGCGTTCATCCACTATTCAAAAGAAATATATGACAACGTTGTTAACAAAAATGAACCTTTTGAGCTCTCTGATCAAGAAAAAGTTGAAGAAATAGAAGCCTCAACAATAATGAAGAATGTTTCTGCATATGAAGAAGAAGAAAACACCAATGATGATGAATAGAGAATGTTATAAAAACCAAGTTCTTATTTAACAATATTTTTCTCGAGTTCATTCAATTCATCCATCGTAAGACTGGGCAATAGCTTGGTAATCGCCTCCAAAACAGCAAAAGAGCACGTGTTATTAACCCTCTCTTCAGGCAAGACATCGACTTCATCAAGTTTTGTAAGCTGGGGAAGCTTGAAAATAACGTATCTCCTATATCCTTCTACATTAGTAACAGGGTTATCAGTCAGCCACAAATTGACCAAATTTGGAAGCCCAACAAGGTAGTCTATTTCCTTTAGATCACAAATAGAATTCTTCCTGATAAATAATTCTTTCAGTTTCTTGCATCCATGAAAAACCCTCAAGCTTGAAACACAATTATTAGATAACGCTATAGTCTCCACGTTCTCTAACTCGCTAACAATATCAATATTCGTGATGCCACGGCCCCAAAAATTGAGGTTTACAACATCGCTAAGGGAACTCCCTTTGCATTTAGCTAAAACATCGCTTTTGGTTAAAACGACTTCGTTCTTCATTAAAATTTGGCCTTTTTACCCCAGTTTATGTCCGAGAAAAAGAACCTGATTGAGAAGATCCAAAAGGACTTTTTGTATAACAACCTTCCGGAGATCTACATCCATTACGTTGCTGTTTTTAGTCTTTCGAAAGAATACTATCCCCGTAGTGCTCGTTCTCGTGAGTTTTTTAAGGGGAGCTTCAAGATCACAATGAAGAACACTTTACAAAGTGCCATTGAGCATTCGATTCGAACTTTGCTTGGTAAGAATTTGTCCATTGAGAAAAGGCTTGCGATTCGAACAGGTTCGGCTGTTTCTGCATCATTGATAACAAATTTGGTTTTTCCGAGCACAAATGATAAGGGTTTGATCGTTTTCAAATCATTAATGAATGGGGTAATACAGGGCGGCCTTATGGTTGCTTTTAAGCACGAGCAAGCTCTTCCAATCATCCAAGCAAAGGCTCCTTCAGTTCACAGTTTTATGATGAAAGAGTGGGAAGAATCTACAACAAGAAACATATACAACATGGGATATGAAATCTACAACAGCATGAATAGTCAGCCTGGAACATATGAGATTGATTAAAGTACAGTTTTAGTTCATTTTTCTTCTTAAAAGGCCCTGAACACTACCAGAATTCCCTTTTCAATAGGCTTTTTGATTATATATATCAATGACAATTAGGTAATACATATTAAAGATGGTGTTTCTTGTGCTGGTAATAATTTGAGAAATCACTCTTGTAAGTGTGTTAGATATGTGAGATAATTGAATAATAGTTTATTGATTGATTTGTGTATCCAAGTGATCATTAATTGGGAAATGATAATAATAAAACATTTTTGATGGTCTCAACATGAGACAGACTTTGTTTGAGTTAAATTTGGCATTTTTTTTGTTGATGCCAGAAGTTGTGTTTCAGTGTCAGGATAGAACAAAACATGTTGAAAAGGATGTTTTGTCGTGTTTAAAGAGATTTAGAGATGAATATATGACAAAAGATCGGATTGTTTTGAGGGATTCAAGTGATTTTGATGTTTTTTGTCATTTCATTGATTTTCTTGTCTCAGGAGTTATTCCTAGTGATAGAAATGATCAGATTGGAGTGATAAATCTGTTGAGAGAATGGGAATCGCATTTTGGAATTGTTGATGGTTTTCGTTTTCGTCTTTGTTGTCAAGAGAAAGATGGAATTGTTGTTTATAATGGAGACAAGTATGAAGTGAATATTGGATGTTTGTTGTTTCATAGTGTAGTTTTTC
>Ga0209639_1000881_pt1 | contig 35930 bp, 23 predicted proteins | sample EPASupsiteHSE605_FD_187268 | JGI IMG/M metagenome (GOLD analysis project Ga0209639, IMG submission 187268) | Bioremediated contaminated groundwater from EPA Superfund site, New Mexico - Sample HSE6-05 (SPAdes) (version 2) | ecosystem: Environmental > Aquatic > Deep subsurface > Groundwater >... | reverse complement strand
ACAATGGGGTTTCAGGAAGTCCTGATTTGAATAAGAATTCCCATGAAATCTATGGATCATGAAGAACCATCAAGGTTTTTTGGTCTCATTTTGGCCAATCTTCCATTTGTTGGAATTACCGTTGAAACCGTCCTACACAGTTGAATGTTTTGTCCTTTTGCGTATTCAGTCTTCGGACAAGTTTGAATATGGTGGCCCATGCCATCATCTCTGGAAACGAAGCATGAATCGGTATCATCATATGGGCTTTTCCTCTGATACAATAACTTATCTTCATCTAAATCAGTACATTTTCTTTTCGTATCCGTAATTATAATATCAGTTGGCTTACAAGTTGGTCTGGGATTGAGAAGAAATTCTTTTCTCTTCAAAATCATTGGTGGATGATGGAATTTCAACTTTCCAATAGCCTTTGGATATCTTTCTCTATTAATACTGAGGCTATTAATACTGAGGCTATTAATCTGCTTGTCTGTCTTACAGCTCAAAGGATTAAACATAAAAAAACTGGTATAATTCCTATTGAAAAAGTGATTTTTTCAAATAATTACAAATAATGTGTTTATCACAATTATCCCTTCTAACGTTTTCCTCTCAAAAATTCTGAAGATAAATGCTTTATTTACTATTATTTGAAACAAAAAGCATTTTGTTTGAAATGGGGAGATCAATTATGTCATTTTGAGACCAATTCATCATAGAAAACAGTTCCCATATTGTTTTACAGGACTGTCTATGGTTACTTATACCCCAACAATAGTATGGGACCAAGAATTCTTCCTAATATTGGACATTAGGACAAGAAAAAATGTCTTAAACATGCTACAATTTGGAAACTCATAACAATTGGTAAACTCAAATATCTGAGCTGAAAAACTAAACAAATTATATCTTTTGAAAAAATTTCAACTCTTAATCAACATATGGAACATGTTTTAATCGAATTTTGTGATTTTTTTATCACTTTTCTTCTTAAATGAGTTCTGGGGTTTTTGCAAAGAGTCCATTTTTATTCTATGTGTTGAAGATTCATAATTTTTCAGGTGGTTATCAAAGCTAATACTCATTTGCCATTCATATATATTCAAAAAATGCTCAATAGAGGAATATTTCTTTATCCTCGAATAGCCTTTTAATTGGATTGATTGAAATCTTATGAAAAACAAAAGAAGCTTCTGGCCTTTGTTTGGGGCCATGAGGCCAACAAAGCTCGATGAGATCTTTGAATTCCACAGGACACGAAGAATGTATCTTTAGTCGCTTCCCCTCTAAAACAAAGCTGGCAATATCATTACTATCAAATTCTTCATAAGGTAACTGGAAAGAAGCAATTTCCCAAAAAATAACTCCGAGAGAATATATATCTGCATTATCTGTGTATAGATTACGAAATCAGAATGTCTCTGGAACTTTCCATAATAATGATCTTAAAACATTGTTCTGGGCACAAAGAGTTGATTCATCTTTTTGGTTTTTATTCCATATGTAGATAGATTAAAACCTGATATTTTTGCTCTCATGTCTTTATCAAATTGAATATGCAAGGATTTCATGTCTCGAAGCAAAACTCTGCTAGAGTGAATCAAAAACAACCCTCTGGCTATATCTTGTGCAATTTGATACCTTTGATCCCAAGGGTGCATTAATACCAATATATTGAATATATTATATTCCAATAAATCCTAGCTGTCATCGAAAAATGTCGATCAGAAGTTTTTTAAAGACACTGCTTCCATGACGCTCAAGACCTGTTTCATTATGCTTAATTATGAAAAATGACTCAAGTTAATATGGGCTAACTTTTCTTTGTACTGTCGGAAAACAACCAATACAGACTCAAATATTCGAAATATTTTTTTTGGACACTTTGAAATGCAGGTCGCTAACTTAATTGCTATTAATATTTTTTAAATTCATTACAATCAATTTAAAAGAGATAAGGCTATTATATATTGAATAGAATAATATTTCAGCAAAAAAAATACATTAAGCCCTATACTTGATGCTCAATTTTTTGAGTCCAACAAAAATCAATATATCAGTTAAACACCATTGTGATAATATGAATTGCTTGATTTGGCAACAAAAAGATCACTATAATATTTGATTGGGTCATACGTTGATTCATTTATGAAATAAATTGGAAATTTCTTTGTGTTCAGTAAACATCACCTCTTGATGATTTCAGAGCTCATGTAAATAAATCTCTCTTTTTTTAATGGAAGCGAAGATTTCTTTTGAGGAATTTCTTTTTGGAGACGGAAATGAAATTCAAATTGATGATATGGAGTTTTGTGCCGATCGAATTGTTAAGTTTCCTAAGATTCGACCTCATCAACTTGAAAAAGCAGTGAGATTATCAATTGAGTATTGCAAATTTGCTGATTTCCGGCAAAAACTATTAGAAAAATCCAAAAAATGCCCAGTTTTGATATATCAATTACACAAGAGAGGAATTATTGTATTTGAAGACATCAAACCATTTTTGAACGACACCTTCACTTACTTGTTGAGTTATTATTTTGGGAAACAGATTGAAAATTTTAAGAGTTTTATCAAAACCAAATGGAAACCTTTTGGTATTGATGAATCATTCTTTGAGAATGAAAATGAAATTGATCAATTGATCGAATATGGTTATATTCAATCAAGTATTGAGTTTTGTCTTAAGTATGATGTGGTTGATGATTTAGTTATTTATGATAATTTAAACCAAAAAGCTAAATGGAGTCCTTTTGAGTGGAGTTATAAGCCAGAATATTTTGATTTGTTATCCTTTGCTGGATTTTTTGGTTCAATCAAGTGCTTTAAGCATTTGTTAATGAAAGGATTCGAGATCAATGAGAAAGTGTTATCAACGGTTGTTTGTGGTGGTTCTTTTGATCTCTTCCATATATGTCAAGGCCAACAATCAGTAACACCAAATCTCGTTTGTCAAGCATCCAAGTTTTACCACTTTGCTTTGTTAGATTTCATGTTTGAGATTGGATCTGATATTAATGGTTTAGGTAAAGATTATTGGACTCCACTTCATTATGCTGCTCAAAATGGTCATCTTAGTCTTGTGGAATATCTAATTTATCAAAATGCTTATATAAATGCAAAATCTACAAGAGTTGAGTTTTTATTATTTATGAGACACCTCTTCATCATGCTGCTCAAAAAAATCATCTTAGTGTTGTTGAATATCTAATTAATCAAAAAGCTGATATAAATGCACAAAATATTTATGTTGAGTTTTTCTATTTAATATGACTCCTCTTTTTTTAAGTACTATAAATGGTCATCTTAGTGTTATTGAATATCTAGTTAATCATAATTCTGAAATAAATACTCAAGCTTGTGGAATTTATTCTGGTACTCCTCTTCATTTTGCTGCTAGTAATGGTAATCTTAGTATTGTTGAATATCTAGTTAATCAAAAAGCTGTTATAAATGCAAAAGATAAAGATAATCAGACTCCTCTTCATTTTGCTGCTAGAAATGGTCATCTTAGTGTTGTCGAATATCTTATTAATCAAAAGGCTGATGTAAATGTCAAAAATAAAGATGTTGTGTTTTTATGTTTAACATGACTCCTCTTCATTTTGCTACTATAAAGGGTCATCTTAATGTTGTCGAATATCTAGTTAATCAAAAAGCTGATTTACATTCAATGAATAATGGTGTTGAGTTTTTATTATCAATGAGACTCCTCTTCATTTGGCTGTTAGATTTGGTCGTCTTAGCATTTTTGAGTATCTTCTTTATCAAGGTGCAGAATTTTAATAATGGGGTGTTATTTGGCCTTTGGAATATTCTTCATTGGGCTGCTAGTTATGGTCATCTTAGTGTTGCTGAATATCCAGTTAATCTAAAAGCTGATAAAAATTCGAAAGATGATAATGATTGGAATGATGTTGAATCCTTCAAGGATTTAAGAGGATAGAGAGTTAAAAGAAATGAAAATCATTTTGAAGAATTGGTGATGTTTTTGGGGTAGAAAACAGAAAGATACGAATATTGCCATGAGAAACAAATAATTCAAGTTTTAAATCCATAAATCTTTAGGAGCAAAAACAATCATGACGAGAAAACCAGAAAAATAATGAGAATAATAAAATGGGGATTAACTTGATATCGACAAACCTTAAAACTGAAGAAAAGGAGTATCTCAAGAAAACTATTGAGACTAAGTGGAGCCAAAAAACTTGATTTCCAACAGCACTTAGACATAAGAGGAGGAATAACTCAAGAATACACAAGATTCTCGGGAAAAAATTGAAATAGAATGATGATCTTTAGTATTAAAGCCAGAATTCATTGTCTTGATCAAACAATTAGTATTCATTAAGTGAATAGCCAAAAAGCAGTCACTAAATAAAAGAGCATTTTAGTTTTGTTGTTTTGATCTAATATCTTTTAAAATAGCATTTCCTTCTGCTACATATCCTGTGTCAGATAGAAGTACTTGAGCAAATTGTTCAGATTTCACAAAGTTGCTCTTTCCGAAATAGTAATGAGACAAAAACTGTATTGATTCAAATTCTTCTTCTTTTTGTTCTCCATCAATATCTGGTTTTCCGAAGTATTTCTTATTATAATAACTTTCGTAGCAAAAGGCTGCTCTATCAATGTCACCTTCATTTTTGTACAATTTTCCAAGTCTTATTAATGAACTACCTTCATTATCAGAATTGCAAACTGCTCGCTGATAACATTTAATGGCATTCCCGGTTTCAGAGAGCTCTTCATAACACTCACCAAGAGCCATCCACAATCTAGAATCAAATGGATTCATTGTCACGGCATTCTTATAAAAGAGGATCGCATGATAAGGCATTTTGGAAATTTCATATGCCCTTCCAAGCCCATATAGTGCCCTGAAATCTCTTGGATTTGCTTCATATGCTTTTGTGTATGCAGCTGTAGCGGCAGTAATATTTTCAATCTCAACATACTCATGTCCAATTAAAGTCCAAGCAAATGTGAATTGAGAGTCGAATCTTAAAGCCATTGAAAACTGTTCTATTGCTTCTTCGTGTTTTTGATTTAGTGCATAATAATTTCCTGCTACACTAAGAGTTTCTGGTCTATACTTATCAATTTGTGATAGAGACTGTGCAAGTTCGGACAATGTTGCAAGATCCTCAAGAACAAATAATAAATTAGAATACAATTCAAGCGATTCTAAGCGAAGAGGATCACTTGTTCTGAGTTCTTGAAACAATGAACATGCTTGATCAAAATTACGATGATGATAATGAATTGTTGCTTCAAGAGCAATGATTGATGGAGTTCGAGGAAGCTTAATTTCGCTAAACATTCGAATAGCAGCCTCTGTTTGCTGGAGCTCTGATAACAAGGATATCTGAAAAACCTTTGTGCACCAGTGCTTTGGAAGAGCAGTCACAGATGGAGAAATAATGGAATCATCAAACCTAATAAGAACAGAAAGAAGAAGCTTCCATGCACTATAATTTATGGGAAAACCATTTAATGATCTAATAATGTATGGTAATGCTCTATCATAGTAACCACACTTCGTAAGAAGAGCTCCATATAAATATTGATTAATTGGATCGAATTGTTCTGAAAAAACCTCAAAATCGCCCAAACATTCTCGAAAGTTATCAAAGTTATGAGTGGCAATAACAGGAAGATTGCAAATAAATGATGTATCAGCTGGTAAGTTCTGTTCCACTTGTCTTTGTGTTTGTAATAACATACTGAGCATCCTAAGGCCTAATGATAACTGATCTTGGTGGTTTTTTAGAGAAAATGCAGCTTTTTTAAATTCTCCTTTCATGAATAAATTCCTAGAAATAACAAAACTAATGTTCATTACAGGTAATGAAACCTGGCAATTACTATCAACAATCGAAATAAATTCTAAAACCCAAGAAGAACTATCAAATAAGCACCGTGTCTCTAGAACACAATATGCTTCTTTTAATGAATCTAATGATAAAGTTGTTTCCATAAATTACATGAAGGACGTTTAAAAATAGGAAACACTGGACTTGTTTACTGACGCTTCTGGGACATAGGTGTAGCAAAAACATGGAAATACATTGATTCTATCCATAAGAAGAAGAGAAAGATCAATGGATATATGACTGACTGCAATCCACTTATCAAAGGGCTTGGTCTTATAAATACATCAGGAGAGAGCACAATATATGAAAAAGACAAGAGAATCATTGAAATACATGTTTGCTTTTTCTTCATTCGGCTAAACATGAGAGAGAAAGCTTTTATTCCGCGAGTTTTCTCGTCATATTTAAACCAAAGAGAAACGAAGGAGAGAGAAACAACCATTGTTCTGAGAATCATGGTAATATAGGGATTAGGTGAGGCTATTATTGGAGAGAGAACTAACGCAATTTTGAAAGCAATAAATGCAGAATCGGTAATGATTCCATTTCCTGATGATACAGAGTATAAAATGGAAAAAAGAAGGCCTCCTAAGCTAATTCCATGTAATAAAGAAAACTTTTTCAAACATATTCCATGAGTAAGTAAGAAAGAAGAAAAGCTCAATACAGTTGTCGTAACAAAAAACACAATAATTTGATATTTTTTGCCCTTTGATGGATCTTGCTTCAGTATCCATCTCGAAATGTAGTTTGTCAAACGAACGTAAAGACAACCTTCAATAAATGAAAAAGGGAATTTGAGAGCGACCAATAGCAATGGAATTATCTCACCAATTATATAATTAAATATAATGCCAATTGTTGCCCCAATAATTGGAGCAATTCCAAACCACATAGAATCGTATTTCTTTGACGTTAAAGAGAGAACTAACAAAACTAAAAAGGAGGCAAATACACCAAAAATCATCGAGTGAAAAAATGGGTCTTCTAAATAGAGTATCACAGGCTCGTAAGAATGAACAATTGGCTCAGACATTATGAAACCGTTTATGCACACAAAACCGTTTAATGTTCTGGTTTACGTCGCTTTGTCTCTGTAAAGAGTGCTCAAATTCATATTCATGGCAACTTAATTGTTCGACACCAAATTTGAGTGACATTGATTGGGTTATGAACAATTGTAGTTCAGACAATAGCTGGCTGCAAACGTGTGAAGTTTTTGACACAATTGTTTGTGATGGGAACCGGTCCTTTGTGAGAAAACAATGGTGCGCATATAAAAACGGTGCTAATTATGGATTTTCCTTAGTTTTGGCTTATTTAACAGGATTATTAGGTTTTGACAGGTTTTATCTGGGGTATCCCTCCATAGGCTTGATGAAGCTATTTACTGGTGGGTTCTTTTTTTTGGGATATTTGATTGACTGCGTCTTAATCACTTTGCAAATACTAGGTCCTGCAGATGGTTCAGGATACGCGGCACAAAACCCGTTTCCGTTCTTGAGGATGAAAAATCACAATGATGTAATATAATAACTCAGCCTTTGATTAAGTATTGCAATTTTCCATTCGGAATGTCTTAAAATTTGTGATATTTTCTCATTAGATGATGTTTGGATTGTATTAATGATTACACCTACCTCACTTTCATCATAGTCATTCCAGTAGAACTGTGATTCAACCATTGCATGGACACAGAAAAACAGCAAATCATTACAAGATCTACTGATTTTGCTTTTAATTATTAAATGGTCAAGATAATCATTAGTGCCTATACAATTCTTCGAAATCTCTTCATATTTTGTTGGATTATTGGAGTACTTATTATTGTGGGATATATATGAGATAATGCAAGGAACAATGGAATTGAGATGGCTATCTGTTAAATATGATTCAATAATGGGTATAACTTGTTCATAAATTCTCATGTTTTCGATTTGTATTAAAGCTAGAAGACCATTTTCAATGAAGGATTTTTTTGGTGTACAAATCAGTTTAAACGAGGTTTCGATCAAAAATGTATTGATTTCTTCACTGTCTAAAAAAGTAGCAAGTAATGACAATGAGAAAAGTGATCCATTTATACAATAATCAAAGCTCTTACAATTATAAATGAGTTTATCCGAAATTTTCCCTCCTATTTCTGGACTATTCTCTGGAAACACTTGTAAAAAAACATTTAAACACTCAAATAGCGACTTATCCATACTGATGCTACGAGAAAACCCTTTATCATCACACATGTCCACTGGTCTATCATTAACAAATATTTCAAATAAGTTGTTGAGTTCTGATATGCAATCAATAATTCTTCCTTTATCGGTGTTCAAAAGAGTATCTTTAATTGCCATAAAAAATAATACAATGATATCTACATCTTGATTTGTAAATACCTGGTTAATAAACAATGGCACAAACTTCATTGGATCAAATATCTGACTAACAATACACATATTATAAGCATGATAAGCGCCATTTAGAACATTTGATGAATCGGATTTAAAGAAGTTTTGAAGAATTGTTTCAAATTCACTTAAAAATTCTTCTAAGATATTCCCAGATGTGGATATTAAAACACCCATTAACCAAATTATATACATGTAAGCATCAAATTGAACACCAGTTTTTGTATTTAATAGCTCAGTCTGATATATCCCCATAATTATTCCATAAAGCTCCTTTAAATTATACTTGATAGAATTGCAGTGTTTCAATACAATACGAATCAAAGATTTGCACAAATCCCTTATTATAACTGGATCATCACTAGAAAAGTAAGAGCATATCCTGGAAACAATATCGTTCACATAAGGTTTCATTTCCAATGGCATTATATAACATAGAGAACTATACATATTGCTCAAGCTAGATATATAAGAATTCTCAATGCAAATATCAATAATACTAAACGAATATGAAAGAACAAACTCGTTATTCGGTTTAACCCATAGAAGAGCACTCGAGAGGCAATCAATGTACGTGGGTTTATTTTCCTCGTTAACTTCATTGATTAAACTAACCAAAACTTTTATAAACTCAATTATTCTGTGTGAATCTCCTCCTGTTGCCCTTACCAAAACATTATCAATATTTCTAACGATTTCCCAATTTAGCAAATGTGGAGTACATATTTCAAGGATAAAATCAATATGACTGGTGACAATTCTTGGAGTATATTCATTCATATTAATGAATAAATCGGAGGATTCCGATAAAACTATATCATTTGTTGACCTAAAACCAATTTCCATCAAATCTAAAACAATTTTTTCATCGAATAATTGATTATCACATATCACTGGTAATACTGATGAGGTGAATACAAGAGATGTTATGAGAGCTGATTGTGTCTCAGTTTCTATAAGGGATCCAACAATCATCGAAAAAATTGAGTAAAAATCTTCTAATGACTCTGCAATTTTGATAAAAAGAGAAACGGAGAATAAATAATCTTTGTTGTCTGTTTCTTCATCAATAGATTCTATGGTAAGATAAATGATTTTTTCTAAAAGAGAATATGTATCATAATCATCCATTAGATCCAAAAAATCTAATCCAGACTCAATTATATTGGTCAATAATATTCGCTTTTGTAAAGAAATTGAAGTGTTATTGATACATGATTCACAAAATGACATTATATCAGACACATTTTCAGAAAATGAGGCAAAATGCGGGTTTAAAAGAGTTGAAACAACAGAACATAAATGAGAGCATTCAGCAATAGTCCTTTTCTGTTCTTTTGAGCTCACTAAAGAAAAAAATAGATGCTGGTAAACATCTGGATATGAATCAAACATTTCAGGATCATCTAAATTTATAGAAATGGTTTCAATAAATATGTAAGAATGCTTTCTGGTTGTCTCATCTGATGACTGAATGGCAATTACAAAATGCTCACATAGTTGGGGAAATATAGAATTCTGATCTTCAACATTAAGACTTGGAAAAATTGCATTTATAATTATTAATCCAATTGCTATATTATCACTCTTTAGCATACTAACACTAAGTTCAACCATTTCTGGCCAAGGGTTTTTAATCAACACATATGGCGCAATTAGTTTCAAAATCTCACAAAGTGCTTCCACATTATCGATGGTTCTTTCTGTCGATAATTCTTCGAATAAAAATTGCAAAAAACATTCCATTCTTTCACGGTATTGATTATTGTATGTATCAAAAGACACATCATTCAACATTTTTCTCATTAGAATATAACAATAATTCTTTATAATACAGTCTTCAGTTCTTTTAGCTAAATCCTCCATTTCAAAAAAAAACTCTTCATTATTCATTAAATCTTGCAAATCCTTACTACATTCATTAATCCTAGCAGGGTCTTGAGATCTAAGACCTTCGATTAAGCCATCAATCATCCCATCATTCATTCACTTGGGAACAAGTTTTGTAAAATTTAGATGGATATTAAATCTGTTCTAGATTCTTCATTTTCTCCTCTTAGTATAGAAGAAATCAAAAAGTATTCTGGTTCAATGTATAGTGATGAGAGAATGGAAAGCCTAATCAGAAGCGGAGAGATCAATATTGTTCCGGGAACTGAAGGAGTTTATTATTGTGTTCCAGCCATCCTCCGGAAAAGGACAAGTTCTCAAAATCGCAAAAATGTGGCACCAATGGATTCAAAATCTAGAGATACTGAGATTAGCAGCATTTTATCTTTACAAACAAAACTTGATTCAGTTGTTAGCCAAATAACTGAGCTAAATCACAAAAAAGATGAATTTCCAACAGAAGAAGAAATTAATGCGCATATCAAGCGTCTTCATGTATACAATGAAAGAAGAGATGAAGGGACTAAATTGATTGAACAACTTGCCAATATGGAAGGATGCTCAGTTCATGCAATATATGAGCGATTCGATATAGATAAAACAATGTTGAAATAAATCGTACAAATAAATGTTTAATCCTCGATGTCTTCAAACACTTCAATCTCCGTCTTGGAGTTAATGAATTTCTTGTATATCTCCAATATTTCTTCATCAATATCTTGTGTCTGCTCATTATCAATATATTCGATTGATTCATGTTGAGGTGCAAATGATAAAATCCCTGATTCATCATTACCACGCGCAATAATATCATTGACAATTTCTTCAGTTGGATTTGGAATCACACGATTATCATTGGTATATGACATAATCTCCCTTTGCTTATCAACATCTGTTTCGGATAAATTAAATAATCCAGCATTGATAATTTGTTGGCCGAGGATAAACTTTTTACGAGCAATTTTTAGAATTGACTCTTCGCCTGTTTTTTGTGTCAATAGCCTAATTACGACTACAGGATTCTTTTGACCGAGTCGATGAACTCTTGCGGATGCTTGTAATTCAACAAATGGGTTGTAATCAGAATCGAACAAAATTACAGTATCAGCAACTTGAAGATTGAGACCTAATGATGATGATCTGGTTGATAGGAGAAGTCCTTTAATTGTTGAATCAGGCTGATTAAAAGATGAAATAATTTGCTTTCTTTCATTATATGATACTGATCCATCAATTCTAAGGGTTTCAATTCTTTTCCATAATACATATGACTCGATAATATCCATCATTGATGTCCATTGGCTAAAAATCAAAAACTTATGACCCAGAAGAACTAACTTACTTAAGATCTTATCAAGCATTTGCATTTTTGGTGATCTTGATAAAACATATTCAGGATTAATGCTCTTGAGCCTGCTTCTTTCAAGAAATAGAATAGGAGAATTAGAAAGACGCTTAATTGCAAATATTTTTTGAGATACATCACATGCCAGTTCTTTTATTTCGAGGAGTTGCTCTTGCAATCTTGATGGATCAAGCCTCAATGTAACCTCACATTTAATAGGGATTTCAATATTGATCTCATCTTGCCTTCTCCTCAATGTAAATGGTCTAATCAATTCATGTAATCTGGTAACTACAAGATTTTTGGTATCTTCATCAGAAGATTTGGCCTCTAAAAGAGAAAAGAAATGTCTGAATTTGTCAATACTTGAAAACTCATTGGGAGACAGTATCGAAAGAAGCGACCATAGCTCTGATATATTATTCTGGAAGGGTGTTGCTGTAACAACAATCCTGAAATTCGAGAAGAATGAGCTATCAACTGTCTTAAAAATGTTTGTTTTAGAGTTTTTCAATTTATGGCCTTCATCAAACACAATAACCCTCCATGTGATTGTTGATAATAAATCTTTATCATTCTCAAGCATTGAATATGTGGTCAACAAAACATCAAACTCACATCTGGAAACAACATTATGATAATAGTTATGCCTTTGTGTCATTTTTGCATAATAATAAATAAGTTTTGCTGATGGCATATACTTCTCGAATTCAGTTTTCCACGTAACCATGACAGCGTTCGGTACAACAATTAGATGAGGCCCATTTATATGCCTCCTTTCCTTTAAGTATGCTAGGAAAGAAATTATTTGTAAGGTTTTACCTAAACCTGTATCATCGGCTAACAAAGCATTTAAATGATTATCATATTGATGAACAAGCCACGACAAACCAATGTATTGGTGAGCATACAAATCAACTGACACAGTGTTCGGTTTAGAACATGGTTTAATTTGGTTTGTTGGTTTGCTGATTGGCCAATATTGCCGGAAAACATCATCACTGGAAAATATTGAATCAATATCACCAACTTGACTTTCAAGAGCAAACTGGATGGTTTGATCTTGAATTTGAGCCAATCTGGTTTGAAGATATCGATTTACTTGCCTCATCTTATGATATTTGGATCTCATAGAACCGTAAAAATGAATAGCATGATTAGCAATAGCCAGTGATGATGATTGACTCAAAATACCCATTACATTTGGTAATGTAGCTTGAATATTTGTATCAGGATTATCTTTTTGCCTATTTCGAATGACATGACGTGGTAATATTGTGAAAGGAGATGTTGGGGTAAACTCTTTGCCTTTTGGCCATAAGAAATCATTATATGAAATACCTCGAATAACATATCCTTTCTTTTTCTCCATTTGAGTTAATGTAGGAACCCTAACTATTGACCTTAAATCATTTGGTTTAAGCTTTTTGCCAGAGCAAATTGAGACATATGAATTATAAAAATTATCTCTTACAAACTTCTGCCTTGAGCTCAAAAAGAGCGAATGAACTACACACTCATATTTTTCATTCTCATGAGGTGAAAGGGCCTTGCTTTTATATTGGGTCCTTAATGCTCGCAAATGGTTTTGCATTTTTCTCTGAATAAAACTGTCACGTTCTTGAGCCAACAATCCCATTGAAATCTGATGATCTTTAAAATTCTTAATTCGGCAGTGAATGTGGGAGTGATGGTCTCTCTCTGGCATATTCTCCCAAAAAGAAAGTTTATTTTTGGGATTAGGAAAATAAAGCGTCTCTGCATTTTTTGAAGCTTCATCACCATAAGCTTTTTTCAAATCTCGGGTGTTGGTAGAATGGCATGTCCCAAGATGAGCAGCAACACTCATTTGTGACAATAACTGGAGCTCTTGACGTAAATCCATTATTAAAATTACCAAAAGGGTAATTAAAAAAATGTTTTCCTCTGTTGAAGAATACAAGAAGAGACTTTCTTCCCTTGATACTATTAATGATAAGGAAAAAATTGAGGATTATTTCTCAAAAATCATGAAGATGATAGATTATATTTTGAAAAATGATAACTTTTTTGGTGAAATGGCTCCCCTAAATGGAGTGTTTGTAGAAAATGATGTCCCTTTGATATTAAAGCACTTTGCATCAAAAAACTATGATAGTCATGCTTTTTCTTTTGTTTCATATTATTTTGTGTATATTCTCAATTACGCCATTTTCTATTATAACCAAAATGATCAAAGAATGGTGTCTTGGTTGTCTATACTTTTAGATCCCAATTCAAATATAGCATCTTTACGGCATGAGCAAAGTTATTCTTCATACATTGCTCATCATATCAAAGCTGACACCATATATAAATTTATAAATTCTCTAATACGCGATCAGTGTTTTCTAATCCTTTTTGATACACTTCATCTCACAATTGACTATTATCCAAAAGAAGCAAAAATGATTTGGTTTAATCAAATCAACATGATTATTAGGGACCATTATCAAAGACTCAAAAATAATAACAACAGAGAAAATAATCGTTTTCTAGTTTCATTGTCTACAACATCATCGAGTTTGATAGAATCTATACCTGATTGCGATGCCACTTTTTTAATAGATTCTGTCGATTTTTCTGTGTATTTACTATCGAGTCAGTTTATTGATCTTAAAGTTGTGGGGTTCAATTTGATTTTGGCATCATTAAGATCACTTAAGAATAATTTCCAAAATGAATGGACAATTCTTGTAAAATCTAATAGGGTTTTATATCGAATTTTATCCGATCAAACCAGTTTGGCAATTCTTGATAGGGTTTCCATTCATTTAGGTGTGTTTTTTGACCCTTCTTCTTACGATATTAGTGTTTTTACCAATTTATTTGATCTATTTATTCATTCTCACTCATCAATTCAGGTGCCAATTATGAAAGTTCTTCGCGAGATAATTAAAATGATTCATTCTGATTGTATTCCAGAACTGTGTACAAAAATTATTCAGAATACAAGTGCTAATATTAGCATAATCATTGGAGAATTATATGAGTCAATATATTCAAAACATATGGATTCACTCACAGGCCTGATCAATTGTCTGATCGATAATCTTTCAAGTGAAAATGTGAAAAATTTTTATGATACTTTTGTGGTAATATCAAATAATCCAAATACTTCATTTTCCATTATTATAGTTTGCTCATTACTTAACAGTATAAAAATTAATTGTATTCATGAAAAACTTATTTGTTTGCATGCAGTCATGAAAACAATCAAAAATATGGATGTTATTTGCTCATTTGATTCATTTTTTGACTCAATAAAGCCATGTTCAATTGATTCGCGTTTCAAAATTGTATCCGAAATACTTTATTTATTACTTTCAAAAACCAGGACAACAGTTAATTCTAATAAAATTGGTGAGATATTTGGTATAGTTTTCCAAAATGGTTTTTTGCAAAATGATATGAGTGATATCTTACCATTTATTTCATGCAACTCTTCTCATGATCATTATAAAGCCTTTTCAGAGTTTCTATGTTCTATTATGATTAATGATGTTAGCATACCACATTTATCTCTTTTAGAGATTATAATACAGCATTTTGATTCACAAAATATGTGCTCAATAAATTGTATGAAAGAAATGGACTATCTTTTTGAAATTTATATGGATCATTACAATGATGAAATCTCTCTACATGCTCAAAACATTTATATTAGGCTATTGAAATTGTCCAAATCCAATAACATTGATGATCTTTGCCAAGTTATAAGCAAAAAATTTTTTGTTTTTGATCAGGATATTCCCCAAAAAGTACAAAAACTCGTGAAATTTATTTATTCTCTTTTGTTGAAAAATTCAAATGGTGCTAATATGCCAATTTCTGCCCATATGTTAACCTATAAATTGGATGACTACTTATATCGTATCATTAATATGAAATATATTTTTGCGTTATCTGATCCATTATCTGTTTACAAATTATTGAAAAAACTCAAGAGTTCTCATTTATTAAACCCCCAAACGTTTGATCTCCCACAGTTTTTTGAATCGATATCACAGTTAGATAATGTTTATGATGTGTCGTATCAGCTCTCGATTTTATACCGAGTGATGTCTGAAAATGCCGAATTTTTTGAGAATCATAACAATATTTTAACCACTAACTTTCTTGTTCCTCTTTTTCAGAGCCATTATTCTAACTCATTTTATATGAAAGAAATCGTAAAAATCATTCTGATATTGAGTTTAGAAAGCCTTGTTCCTAATACATTCGATATTCTTTGTTTTCTTTTTGGAATCACTATAAAAAATTGTTTGGAAAAATATACTGATAAAATCATTAAGTTTATTGAGAGTTTGGTGGTCTTTTCACAACATGATATTGTCCAATTTTTTGATACAAATTTTGAATTATTTTTGTCGTTGGCCAAACATCATAAGACTATTGTTGTAAGAATGTTATATACTATTTTTAACGGGCAACGGGCAACCCCATCGTTTTTGGGAAAAGTATATCATGCTATATCGAGAGAAAATGATATTAAAGAATATCTTGGTATTCTTAAATTAATTGATATCCATAATGATGATACGAAGAGTATTTCTGAGATGATATGTCATAGCATTTTGATAAATGAAAAGAAATACTTGAATTATGAATCAATATCTTTTCTATTACATTATTTTGTTCCTAGTATTGTTAACGAAACAAATGAAATGCAATTAGTTTTAATTCTATTAAACTCAATTTATGAACATGATCTTGATTATTTCTTTGTTGTATATGAAATGATTATCAAATTAGGAGGAATGAAGATTTGCCATAATTTATTAGACCAAATTATCAGTGATCCGTTTTTATATTCTAATCATCTGTTGGGTAGTTCAGGATCAAAGAAGATTTCTTATATGGCTGGGATCAAGAATATGGGTTCAACATGTTATATGAATGCTGTTTTCCAACAATTATCATCAAATTCGATTTTTCTAAGAATTATGTTTTCCGATATAAACATTGAGAATCCTGTATTGAAAGAGATTAGAATGATTTTTTCCAGTATATTGTTGATGAAATCACCAGTTATCTCAACACAATCGCTTGTATTGGTATTAAAGTATCCCTTTCAAGCTCTTGTTAACCCTAGAGAGCAACAAGATGCAGCCGAGTTTTTCCAATTCATAATGAATATGATGCCAGAATCAATACAAAACTTGTATAAGTGCCACTTTGTTACAAATATCGATGGAAAAGGTATGTCATTTCACACTGAAACCAAAAACTCATCTTTTTTGGTATCGATTCCAGTTAAAAATATGAAATCTTTTGATGAAGCATTTAAGAGTTTATCATTATCTGAAGAGTTTTCTGGAGAAAACCAGATAACCATTGAAGATAACCAAAAAATTGATGCAATCAAAACTGATGTATATACCACTTTTGGAGACTGTATTGCAGTTCAATTGAATCGATTCGAGTATGATATTCGAAGTGGAAGGAGGGTTAAAATTAACAAGCCATTTGCTTTTCCATTAAAAATCGATATTTCCAGATATCATCAAGCTAGTGGAGTTTATGAGTTATCAGGTGCAGTCATTCATTCTGGGAGTTACGAAGGAGGGCATTATACTTCATATGTTAAATATGGGACTAATTGGTATCACTTTGATGATGAAATTATATCTTTGGTGACTGAGAATGACTTTTTGAGTTCTTCATTAGGAAGAGAAGATTCTCATAATCTAGATTATGGAACATCAGCCTACCTATTGTTTTATTCGAAAGATAGACAAAACGATATTATAACCAGACAAGGACTTTCTGAAATTGTTCCAAGAAATGAGAGGGATTTGTTACAAGTGTTTAATCAGAATCTGTTTAAATCTTCAATACTTTCATCATCATTGTTAGGAGAGAAACTACTTTTAACTCAAGATTTGGGGCTCATGACACGATATTTTCTGAATATTAATTTATATATTGTTCAAAAAGAGTATTGTCAGTCACTTATTTGTCTTATTGATTCTGAAAAGGCTTTTAATCAAGTATTTGATGTGGTTTTAGAACACAAATCCGTAATTAATGATTCACTTCAAACGAAAAGTGAGCATAATAATCTTTTGCTTGCAATTTTCATTCGGCATTTGCTCTCTGATGTCAATCCGGAAAAAGCCAAAGTGTTTCTTTTATCTATAATTGATTTGTTTAAACAAATTTCTAAGTTTTGGATCCAAATTCCTGCGTTTGCCAGCTTTTTCTCGTATCTTTTTGAAGGCAATAATACTGTCATATGTTTACTTAATGATATTAGTCTTTTTAACACTATTGAAATGGTTTTTAGATCTCTTTTTGATCAAAAATCCACAAAATTCTATGAGGTTTGTGATCTTTCGACAATGTTTATATTTATAAATTCCCAAAACCCTGCAGTTTTGTCCAATTATTTACCATTTTTAAATAATATCAGGAAAAATCCGAATAACTATTCTGTTTTTCATCAATTGAAGCATTTTGTGCAACCAGATTCCAATACAACAATGATGGATTTCTCTGAATTTGAGAATTATGCCCTTCGTATTCCAGATACAAAATCTTTATTGACATATCTGAAAAAATCTATGAATCATGAATTATATCATAATTTTGTGATATATTTTTTAAGGAGACACATTCAAAAAGTCTGGTTAAGATTGTTATTATCTAATAAGCAGATGGAATCTTTATCCTTGAGAATGTTTCCAGATGTGAAAGCTTTGGATTCCTATTCAATTACAGACTACGGCCTTGATTTGAAAAAACTATTTCCTAAGAAACCAGATAATACATATGTATTTGACACCGAGACTATTAAGACTCAGTTTAATGATTTTAGGAATCAAGCATTCATTTGTATGCAAGACTACATATCTAATTATTCAAATTATGAAATTAATGAAAATGTACTTTCTGGTGCTTTTCGTGTTATTCATTGGATCATTCTAAGATGTAGAGTGATGAATAACAATGATGTAGATATTTTAGTATCTTTTGTTCAAAGAATCTATAAATCTCTCAAACAAGACAACGATGAAAGTAGATTAGAGTCAATCCGGCCTTTTATTCTTCTCGATCAAAATCAGAAAGAATATCTTTTCGAACATTATTTCTCAGAAATGGTTTCAATTTATTTTGTTTCAAATAATTGTGATCTTCAAATTAATATTGGTGTTCTTATTCTATTTCTCAAGATTATTGATTGCAAAGGGATCATGATTAAACCAGATTGGATGAAACTTGTTTTTCAGAATCCTGTATTTAACGATATTTTTTCCAAAGCTATTGGTAACCAAAATTATTTTCAATTCGTTAGTCCCTTATTGGCTAACTTGTTTTCTAATCATAATTCTTCATCTTTTATGATTTATTTATTAGAATCTACCATTTTTCAAAGCAACAATAATTTCGGTTTCTGTTTTGATTTCATACAATTGATAATGAATTCTCCAATTCTTCGAAACTCTGAAAATCTAACATCCAGATTCATTGACTTTGTTTTCCATTACACGGTGAAACTTGACCCACCTTATCCAAAATACTTTGCATCACTTTTTTCAGGGTGTGGAATGTTAATTAAAAATCGTAAGAATCCTAGTTTAATTCTTACTATTGAAATAGATGATATAATGAGAATTTTAAGTCTAAAACATGGGAGTAATTACATTAAAGAACTATTTCATTTCATTAAGGAGGTTCTGATATCACAAAGTCATGATTATTTATCATATTTTATTGAAACAATGAATTCCAAATTTGATGATGAGAATTTTATTTCGAGTATATGGTTTATCAATTCCATTTATTATGAATGTTTGTCAAATACGCACCCAACTGTGATTGAAAATAATCTTTTTTCTAGACTTTTCGATTTATTAGGGTTTTTAAATGAAAATGATCCTGATTTTATCCATTTATCATTTGATTCAATCACCAAATGCATGAATATTATTGACTTTAATACATTTCAAGACCAGATGGGTATTTTCTTTGTACTTTTAGTTGACGAAGATCAGATTGAAATAGCACAATCATTCATTAGTTTCTATATAAACAACATTTCTCAAGATCTATATGATCAAATACTTGAAAACCATCAAGATAATGAGAAGGCTTTAAGTTGTTTAAAAAGATTGCGTAATCAATGAAATTTTAATAAAAAACCAATCACTGTTTTTGAAGAAATTCGGCAACCATTTGAGCTTCGTCGAGAAGTTCTTGTTCATTATCTTTGATTCTTTTAAGAACAAATTCGTCAAGTTTCAAATCATCGACTATGTGATATATTCCGTTGGAATCCACCCTACATGGTAAAGAAAAAACAAGCCCCTTGGTAATACCATAAGGCTGTGATTCTGGCACTTGAACAGCCATTGAAACAAAATCCTTCTCTCTTGTTCCAAATAACCAGTCTTTCATATGGAAGATGGCAGCTGTTGCAGCTGATGCAGCTATAGATCCACTCCGCATTTTTGTTAGTTTCACTCCCCGAGAAGGAAGATTTGTAGAAAATTCATTTGCATCAAAGTTTTCAGAGATTGATTCAGAAAACTTGTGATTTCCGTCATCTGATATAAACTCAACATTAGAAACATCAGCAAACTGTGTGGCGGACCTATTTCCCCATACAACTACATTATATACATTACTGGAATGAACTTGAAGAAACTGTGATACAGCTGATACAGCTCTGTTATGATCAAGTCTGGTCATAGCACTAATATTTGATGGTGGTATACCTTCAGCATTTTTTATGGTGATCAATGCATTGGTATTTGCAGGATTTCCAACTACTAAAACTCTAACAGATTTTTTGGAATATTTAGAAAGTGCAACACCGTGCTCCCTAAAAATTGTTGCGTTGCACGTTAGATAATCTTGTTGAGATAGAGCGGGTTTCTTTGGAAAAGATCCAACAAGGAAAGCTATGTCAATATCTCTAAAAGCTTCATCTATTTGATCAGTGCCGATAACATTCAAAAGATTTGGAAAAGTACAATCGTTAAGCTCCATCACAACTGCCTCTAAAGCTTTGAGAGCAGGTGTGATTTCAAGCAAGTGCAAAATAACTTTTCGTTTACCAAATAAATCACCATTAGCCACGCGAAAAGCAAGAACATAACCGATATGTCCTGCTGCGCCAGTTATCAAAACTCTCGCTGGAGGTAATTCAGATTCCATTTGTAAAATGTTTGGCCAAAAAATTCAATATGTTACGATTAGTAAAGTTGACATCACTTTTCTACCACACCAGGTTCTGGTAGAATAGCAGGCAGTCATTGTAGTTGGTACCACACATGTAGAGATGATTGTTTGTTGAATATTTGAATGTTTTTTTTGGGTTATATAGATGGTATAGAGATCCTGATTGAGAGGTTTTGAGGTTGATACAATACTCTCCAAATAGTTCAATAATGGTAGCTTTTTTGAGGCTCATTGCTGACGCAAACCAACCCAAGGTCAATCCGAATGAGTATAGAGGATTTTCTGTGCTTATTAGGGATTTAAGAGCACAGATTTGGGTCCGTTGAGAAGAAGGTTCGATGAAGAGTTTGTTAATTGTTTTATTGCAATTCCTTGCTTTAACTAAAAAGTCTTTGTCTTCTGCAGCAGCCAAAGCAATACCTCCGATTTGAACTGGGCACTCGACATCCAAGAATTCAAAAAGAAAATTACACACGAGAAACGCTGCATGATATCCGAACTTCTGTCTAATAATAGGGGCCACATTAGGGTGCAAGTATGGTGTTTGAGGAAAAACGCATTCTTTCAGTTCATACAAAGCTACACTGCTTTTTAACACAAAACAGTTAAGCGTGTGGTCACATGGCATTGATATTGGTTTAGAATCAACTTGAACATCGAAGTATTTCCTTAGTTCTGGGTTCAATATTCCAATTTCTCCATGAATAACAAAGTGTCTTTTGTGAGCAATGGCAAACAGAAATCCACAGTATATCATTGACATTTTGCAAGCAACACTCATGTTATCCAGCAAAACAACTCTTAAATAATTCTTAAAAATCCCCTTTCCTAAACCATTAACATAATCTTTCAGAAATTCATACGAAATCACTGTTCTTTCACACGAAACCTCACTTTCATTACTGCAATTTTTCATTTTATGTCCAAAATGCAAAAAAACTGATGCTTTCATCACATCATCTTCAGAAACTACCCTAAAATCCCCATTTTCACTCTCAACATTATCATCAACTATACACTCATTAATTATTTCTAACCCTTCCAGGCATTTAAACACCAGAAACCCAAATATGAACACCAAAAAACTGAGCCCAAGTACCCTGATTAATACCTGGCGCCGTATTAACATTATTCGATGTAAACCAAATCCGTTATTTTTTATTCTATTTTTGAGAACAACCATCAATTTTCTTAAGGTGTAGATCAATCAAATCAATTAATTTACGTGATGCATCGGGCAATACCAGTTGTCTCTCCCATCATTGATATAAAATTGAAGCAGCGATCATTTCAAAAGCATGTTGATGCTATTACATCAGCCCATGCTACTATTGACACAACACATCCTCCCAGAGTCCCCAGGCTTGAGTATTATCAGAAGGTTCATGAAATTGAGAGGGAACAGCAAAAAATGATTGATTCTCAGAATTTGAGAATTGTTAGAGAATTGGATCAACAAAGAAAAAGTTTGAAGTCAGCACAAATTGTTCGTCCTAAAACAACACCAACGCATAATATTGATTGGGTTGCTGCTCTCAATAAAGGATTGATTCCTATGCCACCATCAAAACCGCAGAACAAGCGACCATTCACGAGCAAAGTAACCAAGCCACATAATACTAATGTTGTTGATGATGACGGAATGTTGGTGATCGATGAAGGACCCGCTAGTCAAAGAATATATGATGAGAGTTCTGTAGCAAATGATGATTTTGAAAAGGATTTGGTTCCTGACAGTATTATCGAACAAAAAATGGTTTCGCCTGTTCCTCCATCCTCTCCTAGAAATGAAATGAAATCTGAAGAGCCCAAGAAAGTTGAAGTGCAACCAGAAACACCCAAGAAAGTTGAAGTGCAACCAGAAACACCCAAGAAAGTTGAAGTGCAACCAGAAACACCCAAGAAAGTTGAAGTGCAACCAGAAACACCCAAGAAAGTTGAAGTGCAACCAGAAACACCAAAGAAAGTTGAAGTACAGCCAGAAACACCAAAGAAAGTTGAAGTACAGCCAGAAACACCAAAGAAATTTGAAGTACAGCCAGAAACACCAAAGAAAGTTGAAGTGCAACCAGAATCACCCAAGAAAGTTGAAGTGCAACCAGAAACACCAAAGAAAGTTGAAGTACAGCCAGAAACACCAAAGAAAGTTGAAGTGCAACCAGAATCACCAAAGAAAGTTGAAGTACAGCCAGAATCACCAAAGAAAGTTGATGTACAGCCAGATACTCTGAAGAAAGATTCTGAAATTAAAATATCCCCATATGAAAATCCCAGCTTTGATGATATGAATTCGATTGAAGTCAAGAATGAGCAAGATAAAAGCTTTATTGATAACCAAACAAAATCATCAATGAGTTTAACTGAAGAATCCAATCATTTGGACGAATCGATTCTAGATAAAGTTTTTGGAAACGAAATGATGTTGAATAGTGATTCAAAAAATCAAAATGAACTGAATTCATCAACGAATGATTTCTATTCTGGTATGAACAATTTGATTAATGAGAAGAATCCCGAAAATCAATTTGAAACAATCGAAGATAAACCAAAAGGAGGATCTGATTCTGAATCGCAAGATAATATTCCTGCCAATAGATCAGAAACAATGATATATCAAGGAGATGGAATTGAAATTGATCAGAATGACCAAAATGAATTCCCACCCATACCAAATCCAAACCCAGAGTTTCCAATATTTGCAGAGGATAATTTTGGGGAGTTGAAAAAGATATCAATGCGAAATCAGGAATTAAATGAAGCTGAAAAGAATGACAATAATTCTAATAATATAAATGAACAAGATCAAAATATGGGAGATGATGTTTCCAAGCCATCAATTAATGAATTTCAAAATGATCTTATTGAAGGGCTTATAGATGATGAGTTAGATCATCCTTCAGAGATTGCACATTTTGAAGCGAATGAGGACTTACCTCAAAACAACCTAAAGGAGAATATTAATCACAATGATGGTTTAGAATTAATTCCTGCCCATGCTGAAACCAGCAATAGGATAATGGAACAAGACCATAAGCCAAATAATTCTGATGATGATATCAAGGTTACTTTAGAGAAATCCTCGTATTTATCAAATTTCGGAAATGGAAACCCCGATAATGATTTACCTGAAGCAGGAACTATTTTTGTACCTCAAGCGATTACTGGGGAAAAAATTGAAAATACAAATGTTGATGAAAAGCCAAATCCATCAAATGAGAACTCATCAAATCCAAAGAACTTTGTTGGGGGACTTATTGATAATGATGACAACGATGATAAGCCAAAATCAATATCAGAGAACAAATCAGATCCAAAGAACATTGTTGGAGGACTTATTGATAATGATGACAATGATGATAAGCCAAAATCAATATCAGAGAACAAATCAGATCCAAAGAACATTGTTGGAGGACTTATTGATAACGATGACAATGATGATAAGCCAATTCCAATATCAGAGAACAAATCAGATCCAAAGAACATTGTTGGAGGACTTATTGATAATGATGACAATGATGATAAGCCAAAATCAATATCAGAGAACAAATCAGATCCAAAGAACATTGCTGGAGGACTTATTGATAACGATGACAATGATGATAAGCCAATTCCAATATCAGAGAACAAATCAGATCCAAAGAACATTGTTGGAGGACTTATTGATAATGATGACAATGATGATAAGCCAAAATCAATATCAGAGAACAAATCAGATCCAAAGAACATTGCTGGAGGACTTATTGATAATGATGACAATAACAATGAAACTGCAGAATTAGCTAATCAACCAGTTACCGAAAATGGTGAGGCCGAACCAAATCCAGGTGAAAAGTTATCTCTTGTATCACTTCAATCTCAATTGAATGACCTGTTTTAAAAAACCTCTTATCATATCTCCGTTTTTACTAAAGCTTCACATTATGATGTTCATGACTTTGTGTTGTTCTCAAGTATAACTTAAAGATTTCTTCGATAATTAATACTGGAAGACCAAGTGTTAAAACAATTGTCCATTGAAGAGAGTTCAGATGAACTACAGAAAAGATCTTTTGAGTAAATGAAAATTCAATGGAAGCAATATGAATCAAAACTGATCCAATGATAGCAAAAACCAATTTCATATTCTTCCATGGGGGCATTGTAAAGATAGAAAGATGCTCACTTACTGCTGTCATAGCAGAAAACATTTCAACAACAACCAAAACACTCATTGCCATTGTTGATGGTGTATCATTCTCGATTAAATGATGAATTGAAGGATCATGGAGATAGTTAATAACTTGCTTGAATGTTAAATGTGGGCCACTGGGATCATAAATATACCAAAAGTATGCTGCTGCAATCGTTGCAAAACCAAGATAAACACCTCCTAATAAATATCGAACAAGATTAGTCTTCGTTACAATCTCTTCATTCTTAGGTCTTGGTGGAAGATCCATAACATTTGGCTCTGATGGATTGACACCCAATGCTGTGGCGGGTAAACCATCAGTAACTAAGTTTACAAATAATAACTGTGTTGATCTTAAAAGATTAGGACCACCAATTATTGATGAAACAAAACAACAAACAACTTCACCAATATTACATGTTAAGAGATAGCGAATAAATGCTGTGGTGTTATTATAAATAGCACGACCTTCTCGAATAGCAGTAACAATTGTAGAAAATGCATCATCTGCTAAAATCATTTGAGCAGCATTTTGAGCAACTGTAGTTCCAGATCCCATAGCAATTCCAATGTCTGCTGCTTTTAATGCTGGAGCATCATTAACTCCATCACCTGTCATAGCAACAATCATTTCTTGCTTTTGCAATATACCAACAAGTTGTCTCTTATGCTCTGGTTCAACACGGGCTAAAACAACCGCTGTTTTGGCTGCATTCTCTCTTTCATTCTCTGTCATAGATTTCCATTCATTACCTGTGAAAACTTTACCTTTAGTATCACAATCTCGTGGAAGCATACCAATATTTTGAGCAATGGCAGTGGCTGTTTCTGGATTATCACCTGTGCACATAATAACCCTAATATCAGCTTTGTAACAATCTGCAATAGCTGCAATAACTTCTTTCCTTGGAGGATCATAAATACCAACTGATCCAACCCAAATTAAACCTGTTTCATGTTGAGCTAATTTATCTTGATCAATAATATCCCAGCTTTCATAATCTGATGCTTTCTTATATGCTAAACCAATGCAACGATATGCAAGATGTGACCATGAACTTCGAATTGAATCAATCCTATTACGAATTTCGGCTGTAATTGGGCGGATATCACCAGACATATCTTCCATATAATGGGTACAATGATTCAAAATAACTTCAAATGCACCCTTGATAACTAGTGTATCGTTTCCAACAATACATGACATAGATTTTCGTGCTCGAGTAAATTCATGTGTTCTTTTCTTTGGAAATTCAGAATTCCAAAACTCGGATACAACTTCGTATCGCTGAGTTACAGGTTTTGACAACCTAATCTGTTCTTGGCTTGGATCAAGAAGTCCAACTTTCTCGGCAAATACCTTCAATGCTGCATCGGTGGGTTCTCCTTTACGAATAAACTTACCTTTTTCAATGAGTAAAGAAGCATCATTACATGTGGTACCAACAAAGGCTGATTTTTGAATACCTCGGTGCTCATGAAGATTGGTAACTCGTTCTCCATTAGCTAAGATGAAACCACTAGGTTCATAGCTATCACCCTCAACTTGAAATTCGGTAGGATAACCATTAGAAATGGATGAAAAAACTCGAACTACCATATTATTTGTAGTCAATGTTCCTGTTTTATCTGAACAAATAACTGATGTGCAACCAAGAGTTTCCACAGCAGGTAATTTGGTAACAATAGCATTTAGCTTTGCCATTCTATTTACACCAAGGGATAATGTCATAGTAACAACAGCTGGAAGACCTTCTGGAATCGCAGCAACTGCAAGTGATATTGCAATCTTGAAAAATGTCAAGGCACCCTTAATCCATGAACCATGGCCTGCATCTTTGAACTTATGAATATTGGATACCCATGTTATTGCGCAAATTACCATAATTCCATAAGAAATAACAGTGCCAAACTTTTCAAGCTTCTCTTGTAATGGAGTTGTCCTTTCTTCAGTTTCTTGGACAGTTTTTTGGATATTTCCGAACTTTGAATCTACTCCAACTGCAAAAACAATACCAAAGAAACCACCACGTTCAACTGGAGTTCCACTAAATGCAATACAATGCATTTGAGAAATAACTGAATCTTCTTTAACACTTTCTAAAAATTTTGTTGCAGGAACTGATTCACCAGTGAGCATACTTTCATCAATCTTCAACATACTAGATTTAATTCTCACAATTCTACAATCAGCAGGAACAGTTTTTCCTTCACTAACTTCAACAAGATCTCCACAAACTAAATCTTCAGCAGAAATCTCTAATAGTTGTCCATTTCTAATCACATTGGCCAAGTTAGGTTGATATGCCTTTAAGGCTTCAACAGATGCTCTAGCATTCAAATCTTGTATAACAGCAATAGTTGAATTAATAGCCAAAATTAGAATAATAACAAACGGTTCAATAAATGCAGTAACTCTTTCTTCGGGATCTTCTTCAAGAAATGCAAAAACAAATCCCAAAACAACAGCACCAAGTAAAATCAAAACAGTTGGATCCTTAAATTGCTCAAGGATCATTTCAAAAATGGACTCGGTTTCTGGTGGAGGAACTACGTTCTTTCCATGTTTTCCACGATTAATTGTTACCTGTTCATCCTTTAACCCATCTTCAAGATTCGAATTAAAGAAAGAGGCCACTTCACCGGGCTCTTTGCAATGTGCAGGAATCATAAGTGATATGATAGTTTAGACCAATTTTTCATAGAATGTCATTTCACTTTTTTGTGAAATAGAAATAATCATCAGAAAACAACGGTTCAATTCAAATAAAATTAATATTTTTGAGATCGGGAAATTCGTTAAAAACGAAATAAAACTCTGGATTTGTAAAAGAGAAATCTCTGGTTGGTATCATATGGAAGTCAAATTTTGCGTATTCTATTTCGTCTATTAAGTACCATGTTATCGGAGGATAGAGATATCTTAAGGGGAAATTGAAAGGGAAATTTTTTTGGATTGACTTGCCAATCATTGAGAGGGCTGTCTCGCACTGGTTTTCGGTGAATAATGAGAGATCATGTGTGCATGCTACGTGAAGCTGGGGCCTTTTTTTGAAAGCATTAACGAGCTTGTCTGCATAGAATATGGATGGTTCATTCACAAAGAACTGAAAAGCTTTGAGAATGACTCTCAATGATGCTCCTTCCGAATCAATGAAATTGAGCACATTTGTCTGTATGCTAATATTTCGCCGTGAAAGTTCGTTCGAAACCGGAATTATAAACTCTTCTTTAGGAGATGACATTGCCAATAGAGACAATGTTCGACTATCAAGATTACTAAAATAAAAATCAGGATATTTGATTATACTATTAATTTTTTCTCGGTTTTCAGGGCGCTTAGAACTACAATTCAAGCCCTTGAGCATATGAGCAGCCCATATTTTCGTAGCCTGGGAGTACCTCTCTTTACTAAACAGAAATTTCAAAAGGATTTTTGCTAATATATGAGAAATAATCGGTTCACAACAAATATACTTATTTTCAAGTACTTTTTCAATTAATTTGGGAAGACTTTTATAATTAGCTGCTATATTCTCGATACTCGTCGAACAAACAATTCTTTCATACTCATAAAGCGTATCTACAAAAGAAGGAGGAATATCTCTTTCGGGATTGGCTGATATTTCACCAAGAAAATCAATAAATTCTTCTTCATTCATATCGTGATTGCCGTTTAGAATTAAACCTGATGATGTCTGATCCAACACTTAGTAATGAGCAAAATCTTAATGAATATGATGAGGAAGATGAAAAAATAGTTAAAGTTTTAAATTTAGGAATTGGTGAGGTTAATCCTACAACAACATCATTAATTGCAATGGAGATGTCTGATTCTAAAAAGACAGGGTACAAAAGCTCTAAAAACCATGCTCAAAGGAAGAAGTCAATAGATAGAATATTCGAAAAAATGAACCTTGTTGATATTTCAAATGATGTTGACAAAAGACCACTAAAAACCATTCCAAGGAGATCACTCATATCATTTGACCCATCTATCATGAATACCAGGTTGGAAAGCGATGATGAGGAACAATAAAATTTACACTTTTTTATGGTTAAGATTGCTATCGATACAGATGATGATATTGAAATGATTGATCGCTTAATAGCATGTACGAAGGAAGATTCCGATATTGTTGATAGAATATTAGAGAAATACGATTTAGATATACGTGAATCAACCGAATTATTGATAAACCATATTTTCAGGTCTATAAAGATAATTCATAAACAATCTTTTATCATACCAATCATATTACAGAAGGTATCATGCATTTTGCCTGAAGGAAGCACAAAGATTTCTAAGGCACTATTGGGTTTGTTTTCTCAAGACCTTCTCAATAATTTGGAAAACAATTCATATAAATCGCAGTTTTATGCTATATGCGTTAGACATAATGTTTTTCTTGTTGATGACGCCTTACAATCAATAATCCCATTTGTTGATGTAACACCTGATATAATGTGCAAGAATGGAAGCTTGTTTCTATTTTCTTTTTGGGTTTTTTGTTCGGATATTTTCTACGACTCAAAACCAGTTGAAGCAAAAAAGATCATTCGAGTTATGACGGAAAGGGGGTTTTTCTTCGAAAATCTTTGTGTCAATGACTGTTATTTGTCTCGAACTATATGTGATCCTAATGCAGAATCTTATTCCGATTATCACTGCCTGATTCATGATAACGTGGATTATATAAGAGCACTTGCATCTGATCCTGGATTTGATATGAACAGAGCTTATGAATTGCCAATATGGGAATATAGGCCTGTTTTGACATATTCACCATCTCTTATTTGTGCAGCTGCATACTATGGAGCCGAGAAGTGCTTTCGCTACCTATATCTATCTGAAGCAGATTGTAATTATGCTGAAGACCCTAATGGAAACAATAATCCTTTTTGGAGAGGAAACAGAAACATATTTGGTGGTCGTTTATACTATAATACCATGGGAAATGACTATGATTTCGAAAAATGGGTCCATTCAAAGTGTCCTCCATCTCTATATGATAACTCTCCTAATTACAGTTCTTCTGTTTTTTCTCAATTTGAGGTATGTGAGTATGCAATTGCAGGAGGAAATTATCAGATATTGAGATTATTAGAGCAAAAAGGAGCCAAATATCGTTTTCCATATACTGCCGCTGCTTCTTTTAATAGGAAACAACTTTTTGAGTATTTTTTGAATAGTAAATTGCCTGGGATTCAGAACACTGTTTCTATAGTATCTGGTGCTTTGATTACAGATAATGTTGGATTCATACGATATTTGATTCAAAAGGGATATATTTCAACTGCTAATGTAATATCTTACGAACTTACAAATATTATTGGACCCAATGTAATGAAAGAGATGATATTTAGGGAATATGGAACCTCGCTGCTTCATGGATTTTTGAATCAACTTGTAATGAATCGTATATTTGAGTTTCCTGCCTTAATTGAATATTCCAATATAATTCCTAATGGAATTACAACTGCAATGTTAAATGAAAGTGAAGATATAATAAAATTGACTCTCCAAAAAATCAAAATATCTCTTGATGCATTAATGAACTATGGATTCTCAAATATTGGGCTTCCTTTCTGGAGAGCGCAAAAGAAGATACTGAAGATAATTTTTGAAGAAGAATTGTTTGATTCACTTGTCTTTATTAATAATGTGGTAATAGATTGCATCAGATATAATCACTTCGAAAACACTGAGTTTGTATTATCTTTCAGCCATATCAAAACCAAATTTACTGTAAACGAGCTAATAAAAGAATGCACATCTATTGAAATGAGGCAATTAATCAAAAAGGTTTATGCATAATAAACATTATTGGGAATTATTTATTTATTTTAGGGAACAAAGTTGGATTTAAATCACAAATATTAAATCTTTTAGAGATTGATATTTTGTTATACCATTGTAATCATTAGATTGTCAGGGGCTTGAAGATTTATAATAATGGTTATCCCAATGACAAATGATTTCTGGGCAAAATTCAAGTAATATTAATTCTGTCTTCTTTGAGGGATAATGAATTGTAATAGTAATAGAAGACTAAATCTCAGTCGAACAATCAAGGATTTCGAAAACTTTTTGGAGAGTTATTGTAAAGGACAAGAATTTTTAATGGAAAAGCCCTTCATCACACGAGTATTTCTCTGATTTTGTGAATTCTTTCAGTAAACCAGCAAAATTTTAAAAATGCCATTTTTTTACTAGATGGAAGCAAAGATTGAATTTGATAAATTTCTTTTTAGAAACGGAAATGAAAACTTTAAGAAAAATCTAATAAATGTCCAGTTTTGGGATAACAATAGTACAAGAGAGGTATTTTTGTAATTGAAGATATCAGACCATTTTTGGGAAATGTAGACTCTTTCTTGTTGTGTTATTATTTTTGGAAAAAGATCAAAGATTTTGATAGTTTTATTTAAAGTAAATCAAAACCTGGTGATTTTAATGAATCATTCTTTGAGAATGAAAATGATATTGATCAATTGATCGAATATGGTTTTTTGCCTTCAAGTATTGAGTATTGTCATAAATATGATGCGATTGATGATATAGCTGATATCGATAATTGAAATCAAAAAGCTAAATGGAGTCCTTTTGAGTGGAGTTATGAGCCAAAATATCTTGATTTGTTATCCTTTTCAGGTTTTTTTGGTTCGATAAAGTGTTTTAAACATTTGTTAATGAAAGGATTTCAGATCTATGATAATGTATAATCAAGGGTTGTTTGCAGTGGCTGTTTTGATCTCTTCCATATTTGTCAAAGACTACAATTTTTAACACCAAAGCTTGTTTGTCAATCATCAAAGTTTTTCCACCTACCATTGTTAGTTTTCATGTTAGAAAACTGAGCTGATATAAATGAAAAAGATAAAGATAATTGGACTCCTCTTCATTATGCTGCTCAAAATTGTCATCTGAGTATTGTTGAATATCTTGTTAATCAAAAAGCTGATATAGATGCAAAAACTAAAGATGATTGGACTCCCCTAAACATACAAATAACAAAAAATTAATATCTTCCGTCACTGTTTATACATACTGATAAAAAATGTCTATGAAATGAGAAATCATACGAATCAATCATAATGATTCGATTTTGACCTATAAACTCATTGATCTTTTTGTTTCAACACAATAATGGGTTATTTTCAACATATTTTAACTTGTCCTTATTACAACTTCTGGAAGCAAAACTATAAATGCCATCTTTGGCACAAACTACCTTGATGAGCAATTGATCTGTAAAATTTCAGTTTATCAATACTATCATCATTTTGGTTTTGTATCTGGAGGTAGAGAACCCTCTCAGATACATATCCAGGTCATAAATATTATGTATGCCTTATGAAAATGAGTCTGGAAGTTTGCGCTAGGTCGTTCTCAGTCGAGAACCCATGAAGGGGTGTTAATAAGAAACTAGCAATAGAGCCCATAATAAAACTGAATCCCTCACACTAATTGATGTTTCATATCCAATCTATTATTAGACCCGTAATAATTGAAAAAACTGATACATTTAAATAAGATATCCCTTTCTTTTCTCATCCAATAGTGTTTAAATTGTTCTTCTATTGTTATGAATAAATTTGAAAAAAAAATTATTTTGATTTATTATGAATTTGAGTGTTTCTCACCTTATTATGAGTAGAGGGTGTTATTCTTCTCCAATTTTTAGTGGAAATGTAAGATTTAGCCTGGTGGAATCGGGTTTTAATAATTTTTTCCACAGTATTGCATATTTACATCATTGTACAAATTTAATAAGAAAATGTAGGTTTTCTTTGTTTTTAAACAGAGTCATATTGATGGAAAAGCAAAATTTCCACAAATTAGCCATTAATCAAAGGATTTTATTAGTAGAGCAGACATCTATTCAGGAATGTACTTTTAAAGGAATAACTAACTCTGAGATAGGAGCTTGTTTTAATATTGATATCAGCGGGGTAGCTATTGAGTTGAAAAAATGTAGGTTTTATTCATGCAAATCATCTTCATCATGTGGGGCTTTTTTTGTTGGGTCATTGTGCACAAAATTGGATTTTCACCAATGTTGCTTTACAAACTGTGAAGCAAGTTCGACTCATAATTGCATTGTTTCATGTCCTTCAGAAATAATGTTTTTAATGTCATTTATGTGCGCAAATACGATTAATGGCCAATATGGTACCATTTATGTTAAGCACAAGCCCACTCTAATTTCCGATATCAATTCAACCAAGAATTTAATACTTCATCATGGATCAGGCTTATGGATTGAGAATTCTAATGGTGTGTATGTTTCTAGAGTGATAAATTTTGGATGTGTTTCTAAAGGAGTCTTAGTTATGCTTAACTCTCCCAACTCAGTAATTGAATATCTGAGCATGATTAATAATACATGCACTCTTGATGGGATTTTGTGGCTTGATGGAGCTGTAACATACAAAAAATCCACTTTTTTCAATAACACTTCGGCTTTTTTGAACAGCCCTTCATTAGCTACATTTAGTGACTGTACATTCGACTATTCATCCTTATCAGGTCCCAATTTTATTGGTGTCAATTTATTCTCCAAAAAGCAAGTACTGAGCATTGAGTATCCTGGAGAATCAATGTGCAACGATCCCCATACAGCTTGGAAATCAATATACACTAGCTCTTATATTTCATTGTTCATGATTCGAGTCATTTTACAATGAAAACCAAACTATGTCTGAAAGTCTACGATTTATCCCCATTGAATAAGAGTTTTCGGTGGATAGGGATAGGAGCCTTTCACACATCTTTGATCATTGATAATAAAATCGAAGTTTATTATGGGTATTCGGATGAATATCAATGTGGAATTTATCAAGCAGATTCTGTGGGAGGGATTCCAGATTTTCTTGGAGAAATGTCTTTATACGGATCTTATGAACTTGGTCCAATAACAAAATCATTGCCTGATTGTAGAAAAGTGTTGAATCATTTTATGGCTTCATTGAAATGGAATTGTTTAAGCTATTCCACTTTTTTTCATAACTGTAATAGCTTTACATATGAATTCTGCAAAGCTATATGCAATTCGCAGGAATTTTTACGGTATCCAACATGGATTCTAAGAGGAGAACAGCTTTTTCGTTTTATTTTTAAAATATCATTGTCACAGTATTTGATTCCTTTTACAGATCCAAATATTGCATATCGGCCAAGATTGGATCAACAAATTAATGAAAATGAGAAAGAGACACCATTACTTAGTCCAGGAAACTAAGTTCTATTCAATGAAGGGGAAGCCAATAAGTTTTTTGTTTCATAAAAAAAAATATTGTTATGAAAAAATAGGGATTTACTTCTTTTCCTTATTCAACCTCCTATAAAAAGTCGCTAATCTTTGCAGAATTCGTAAATATGGTGAAATTCGAAAAAATGGTAATTCTTTCGCTGCTGTTACCAGAACATCTTGAACAGTTACATTTTTTTCCATCAATATATAAGGACCAATTTCATAGTTCATTGTTTTATTAATGGCGTCTTTAATGAAGTCTTTGCCTTTTGTAATAACCTCCTGGTGACTTGATACAAGTTCACGTGTACCATTGATTATGCTTGCAACACTGATATAAGTGAGAAAACATATCATGAAAACCAACATAAAAAATGAAAATATCTACTTAGATTTTCAAATTGTCTTCTTGTTTGTGGAGAAATTACTTACAAATTGATACGTAAACCATAAACATAACCTATATTTGTTCAATTTACCATCAAATTCACTTTCTTTGATTCAACATCTCCAATAGAAATTGATTGCAAACGAACTGTTAAATTAATTGCTAATTATTCTTTGAACAATCCATGAGAGATTTCTCTATGGCTCTAGAGACAACAACTACTTATAAATTGACAGTTATTGGAATGGTTACTGGAGTAACTGTTGATATAGAGATCGCTCACACATATTTTAGGAATGGGTCTGGTGTATGTAGAATGACATCTAATACATCATCCAACCTTCTGTGCAATAATAATGCACGTACACTTGCCTAGATATGTGATGCTACCAGTGCTGGCGAGAGATGGTCAGTAACTAGAAACAATGATTTAGCTGTATTTACTAGAACCACAGGGATTACTCACACTCCCGCTGTATTAGAACCAACTAGAAGAACCTTTGCCCATAATATTTACTCAGTGGAGTGTTACACTGGGCGGTATCACACTAACAGTACAAGCTCATTACCATATAATTCTGTATCCAGTGTCTCCACATGGGGTGCTATAAGAATAGTAAGAACAGGGTTTGTTAATAATGCTAGATGTGGATATCAGTTTGGAATCAATATGTAAGAATGCAACTCTGGTACAATTAAACGAACATTTTTCTTTTGAGAGACTAATAAACTGCAAGACAAAACATTAAAAAGTCAGTGTTACCAAATTACATTTCACCTATTACGCTAAGATTTGGCCAGGGGAATTAAAATCACCCTTGCATACAAAATATTTGCACTCCCTCAGAATTAATGGCACGCGAAAACAGAAAAATATGCCGGGATACAGTTAAAAAGTATCAACCATATAACAAATTATCGATAAGATTCTAATAATACCTGATGTTATAAATTTATTATATAGTTTATTAGTCTCTCAAGGGAAAAATGTTCGTTTAATTGAACCAGAGTTGCATTCTTATATATTGATTCATCGCCAATATACCTCTTTTAATCAAAAGAATTTTAATAGAAACCTCATTTAATCAAAAAAATATATGAGGGTTATCGACCAGTAACTTTCTAACCCCTAATCTAACCCATTAGTTTTAATGTCCATTGAAGAAGTAATAATAAGATAATTGACTCTTTATATATCTTTTAGCTTCTTCTTTATATAATTCTATTGTTCTATTAAAAATAAGATCGTGAACAATAGACCTTAAAGTTTCGCTGTCATCTCTTTTCACATATAATTTATAATATTTCTCGGCCATAGTTTCGATATCAAATTGAAAGTCTGTATATTGTTCTTCATTTATATCAACTTCAGACTTTAAGAATTCATAATTATATTCGTTTAAGATTTCTTT
>Ga0209639_1000878_pt1 | contig 36039 bp, 36 predicted proteins | sample EPASupsiteHSE605_FD_187268 | JGI IMG/M metagenome (GOLD analysis project Ga0209639, IMG submission 187268) | Bioremediated contaminated groundwater from EPA Superfund site, New Mexico - Sample HSE6-05 (SPAdes) (version 2) | ecosystem: Environmental > Aquatic > Deep subsurface > Groundwater >... | reverse complement strand
TTGGTAATGGAAACTCGTTAACCTGAATTATATAATCAAGTGCAGTATGCCCAATGGCCAGTAAATCTCTTTTTTCACTCAATCAATCACCTGCCTTATTTCTATTTTCAGTTTATTTAAAATTAACTATAAGGCTATATTTTTTAAAATGAACAAATCTCTGCAACTTAAATCCATCACATAAACACTGATCTACTCTAAAATAAATGATTTAAAAGATAATAGACGTTTTTTTAATCAGATTTGTGATAAATTTTATTTTAAATAATTAAGATTTAGTCGATTTTCCTAAAACCAAACTTGGTGATTATTTCCTGACCCTTTCCCTGTAGAAAATCGGAGAAATCTTCCAGTTCAGGATTCCTAGTGGGAAGGACCATGCTGATTATGTGGCCGGTATCCTCAGCTAAAATATCAGAAACAGTGAAAGAATTGGATAAAGGTGACATGAAACTTCGGTTGAGAAAGGTTAGAAAATCTTCATTATTACCAATCAGTTTAAGGGCGTTTTGGGGAGAACTGCACCAGTCAACAATTTCATAATCTACACGTAAATGATCTAGGGTGTTCCATGCCAGTCTTTGGGCAGAATTGGTAACTTCCACGAACATTCTACCCTGGAGTTCATGGATACTCTCCAGATGTTCATCAGAACTGGATACTAATAGCAGATCATCTCTGGCTATGGGTACAAAATCCAGATCATGCATAAAAGCATGAACCGGATCATCGAAAAGTAAAACATCCACCAGATCCATCTCCGCCATTTTAAGGGCACTCAGATCATCAGTAGTATAGATCACAGCTTCCAGACCATAATGACGTATTAGGACATCCATCAAACCGGTGGAAATAGGCCCTCCACATATAACTGGGGTGTCTCTTTCCTCTAATCGTTTTAAATATCGTTGATAATTTTTCAGGACCATCATACCCTGGGGGGTGAGACCTGACCCGGCCCCAGTTGATTCTACCAACCTAAATCCCATTTTTTCTTCAGCGTCATGAATTCGCCTATTTAACACGGCATGCGATACTCCTAACCTTTTGGCAGCTTCCCTCTGGGACCATGTGCTGGTGATCTCCAGCAACGCATCGAATAAACGGTAACTAAATGTTTCACCATTTAATGATAGATTTAAACGGGGATGAAACTTCATAATGTCTCCTTTTACCCTACCTTGAAAAGATGGTAGTATTGATTTGTATATAATTTGTATGAAATAGGACTTATATATATCAGATTGTATAAAAAATCATATGGATTTACGATAATTAAAAAAACTATAATAATGGTGCTAATATTGAAACAATTGATTCTCAACGATGCAATAGAAGAAATACTGGATAATGTGCGCTCTGTTTCTGCAGAACTTGATCCTAAAAACATTGAAGACATGACCAGTCTTTTACAAACATCCCAACACGTTTTTGTTATGGGACTGGGACGTTCTGGGTTGGTAGCTAGGGCCTTTGCAATGCGTCTCATGCACCTTGGAATTAGTGTATATGTGGTGGGAGAAACCACAACTCCTGCTTTAACCAGTGAAGATTGTTTACTGGCAATTTCAGGTTCCGGTGAGACCTTCAGCATTATCAGTGCCGCGAATATTGCCCATAAACGGGGGACCAAGATCATAGCGGTAACCTCCTATGTGGATTCCACCCTAGGTGAGATGGCGGATCTGGTGGTGCACATAAAAGGACGTACCAAAATTGATGCAGAAAAAAACTATATAACCCGACAAATGAACGGAAAACACCAGTCCTTATCTCCTATGGGGACACTTTTTGAAGTAACCAGCCTGATATTTTTGGACAGTCTCATAGCCCAATTAATGGTTGAAATGGGAAAAACAGAAGAGGATATGAAGGCCAGACACACGGTTATTGAATAATCAGGGTTATTGAATTAAATTAACCACTTATATATTCATTTTTATTTTATTTTTCGTATTTTCGATTTTAGTTTCCTTATTTAATTCCAGTTTATCTCTGTTTTTAGTTGAGTTACCAATTTTTTCCCTAGATTCCAATAGTTAATTTATTGGAATTATTGCAGAACTCAGAGGATGATACGGTGGGGGTGGGTGTAAATATTGAATCTTCCATCTCTAAGAAAACCTATCAGGGTGATGCCGGCTTTTTCACCTATTCTCAAACCTTCCACTGTGGGGGCAGCTTTGGTAACCATGATAGAGATGCCTACATTGGCCAGTTTAACCACCCTGTCCGGGGGGATACGACCACTACACACAATGAAACTTTCTGAAAAATCAATTCCTACTTTTAAGCCAGCTCCAATAACTTTATCCACAGCCACATGGCGGCTGACATCTTCTCGGACAATGAATTGATCCTCACTAACCAGGGCAGCAACGTGTGTCCCCCCGGTTTTGGACCAAACTTCAGCTTTTTCAATCAGTAACTGGTATGAATCAATAATTCGATTTTTTTCAACCTTCAAATCAGAGACAACCGGGGATATGGACTGGTCCTGATGCACCCATCCATCATAACAGGAAAGATCATCGGTTTTAAGGTCTTCATGTTCACTTAAACTTACTTGGATTGTATCAGAGTTTATGATAATTTCCTTCACATCACTCAGGGCATTGATGTATCTTTCATCCAGCAGGTAACCAATGGTGAAGTCTTCCAAGTCCTCGGGGCTTAAATAAAATTTTCCCAAAAGTTTCCCATTAACCAAGAGTTCCATTTTAGCATCAATGGCCACCAAGTCTTCAGTGTGATGGGCTTCTTCTTTTACCTTGATTATATTGGTTTTACGGAACATTTTGTTCATATCATATCCCTTTCTTAACATTCCCTTAAGGAAATCCCTTTAAGTCCCTTATTATTCTTGAGGAGGGTCAGATTATGATAGTTTTAAAAAAATTATGAGGGGCCTGAATATTATATCAGTGAACATTAGTCCATTACTAAACTTCCCGAATACTAACCCTAAATCCTTCATCATTAATTAGGGCTTAGAATTATAAATTGATAAAAATTTATAATTTAACCACTGCAATGGCTGCAGCTTTAAATCCTATGAATACTTCTTTACCCAGATCTAGTTTTAATTCATCCCTGGCATACTGGGTGATGTCGGCAAATAGGTTCACTTTCCCCAAGTCAATATTTAAGCGCACGACTTGGTTTTTAAGTTCCATCCGGGTAATGGTTCCTTTGAAAACGTTCCTTACACTGGATTGTTGTGGTTGGAGTGTTAGAAATATGTCTTCAGGATTAATTAAAATTAAAACTTTTTCACCAACGCTAAAATCGCCTCTAAGTGGTAAAATGACTCGTTTATCACCAAAATAGATGTTAATGATTCGTTTTTCTTCATCTATTTCCGCGATCTCGCACTCTATTTCATTCACATCAGTGTGCATTTTTATTACACTATCTACTTTCCTGTATTCCCTCAATATGAGTTTACCTTTCTTGGTTAGCTCACTACCACCCCCTCCTCCTTTACCGCCCCTTTTGGTTAAAACTAATAAATCATTCAAGTCATGTTCGAGGTTTTCAATGTATTTAAGGGCACTTCGGTAGGGTATGTCTGCTTTTTGGGAGGCCCTGGTAATTGAACCACACTCATCAATGAATTTTAAAAGTTTGAATTTCTTTTTATCCAGTAATATGAGTTTTTCACCAACTTCTAACCTATATTCTGGTTCATCTTTGGATTTAGTCATTGAAACCCCCATTAAATTCCTGATTCTGATTTTTTGTCAAATTATGTTAATAAAGTGTGCTTGTTTTGATCTTTTGTCCCATGTCCTTCATATTTTTTTGTTTAGAACAACGCTTCACTAGCACTGGTCATAGAATGGTTCCCTATTTTCTATGGCCTTTAAGAATAGTTTTTTGAGTTCTTCATTGGATTTACCCTGGCGCATTGGCTCTATGAAATCAACCAAATTATCGTTTCGGAGTAAACACGGTTTTAACTTTCCTTCAGGTGTTATACGTATCCTAGTGCAGTTTTTACAGAATTGGGTGTTATCCATGGGTTTAACAACCTCAATCTCCCCTCCATCCACGAAGTATTTCTTACGATCCTGCATGAATCGCCTGGTTTTAACTTTATCGGCCATATTTGCCAATTCTTCTTCTAAATCATCCATGTTATAATGGTAATCATCAATAAAACCGTTATCTGGACAATTATCAGTTTTTAAAAGTTCAATAAGTTGTAGCACGGCTTTATTTTCCTGACAAAAGTGGAACATGTCCCATATTTCATTGTGGTTGAGGCCTTTCATTACCACCATGTTCACCTTCACTGGGTAGAGGCCTGATTCAGCAGCACGGATTATGCCCTGTTTTGCCTTTTGTAGGTAGTCTTTTTTGGTTATGAACTGATAAGTTTCGGGGTTTAGGGTGTCCAGGCTCACATTCACCCGGTTAAGCCCAGCTTCCACTAAACTATCGGCATATTTATCTAAATAAGTACCGTTGGTGGTTATGGAAACATCTTTAAATCCTATTGATGATATTTTGGACACAATTTCCACTATATCATCACGAATCAATGGTTCCCCCCCGGAAAGCCTGATCTTTCGTACTCCAATACTGCGAGCTACCTGGGCGATACGATGTATTTCTTCAGGTGTCATCTCGTATTTTTGAGGTAATATGCCGTCGTGGTGGCAATAAAAACAGTTTACGTTGCAGCGGTTGGTTATGGATATTCGTAAGGAAATTATGGGGCGCTGGTAAGTATCAGTTACTGTCATGAATTTGTTACCCGTTTGTTTTTATTTATCGTGTTGTATCTGGAGTTCGATTTTTTGAGGTTCTCCATGTTCTTTGATTTTAAGGGCGCTGATCATACCCAGGAACGTGTTTTCAATGAATTTATTAACAAAAGGATTTAGGGGAACACGGTTTCCATTAACTTTAAGTATGACATCTTCCATTTGTTTCATGACACATAGATCTTCTTTAGCCTCTCCTTTTACCATGGCCAGTGCCATGTCATGGCAGTTTTCATATCCACAGTCACCACAGTCCAGATTGGCCAGTTTACCAAAACTCCTCTCTTCAATGAGATCTACCAGATTCCCGGTTGATTCATCGTCCAGTTCACGGACATCTACCTGGGCCAGACTGAAGGGATCATCCAGGGTTGAGGTGGATATTTTAGCATAGCTGGCAGGTTTGTATCCTTCTAACACGAGGAAATCCAGTTCATCCAGCTGTTCCACGCTGTTTATTATCTTTTCAAGATTCATGTCATTATTCACGATGAAAAAGGTTTCTTCTCCCCCAGCCCCCACTACTACTTCCGCACCGGCTTCTCGGTGTTTCCAAGTATCTTTTCCTTCCACATCCAATTTAACATGAGTATGTTTAACAGTACCTACTTTGTACCCTCTTTTAACCAGTTCACTCACCAGTAAGGTGACCAGAGTGGTTTTTCCCGTGTTTTTGGTTCCTGCCACTGATACTATTTTCATGAATTACACCTCTATAAGTGTACCTTATTTTTTTATGTAGTATCTAATTTAATGATATTATTAATTGCAAATGGAATTATCATACCCTAATCTTTAATTATATTTTCTACACTAACCTCTTAAAGTATCATTTAAAAACATTTAGGTAATGGATATTCTGAACCAAGTGATGGACATTATGTATTAATAATTTAACATTTTATAACATTTTGCCGCTAAGGGCCTTGTATAATTTTCATGATGTTATATAATCTATATAAATATGGGCCTAGTATAGGAAGGGAGATATGGTTTGGTAAACTAGAAAATCAAAGGAACTCAAAATGGAATACCTCCAAATCTTTACATGAGATTTTTAATGGTGGTTAATATTTTTATTACCATTAAAAGTTTTTGCAAAGTGGATTTTAGTTTTTATCCGGGCCATATAATTAAAATTCATATCAATAACTAATTCTAATACGATACATGGATATTATAACGAAATATAATATATTTTAAACAGTTTTATGGTTATTATATTTGTTTTTAAATCTTATTTGTTATTTGATTATTTTTTTAAGAATGTTCTAGCCTAGTTTTTAAGCCCCATGAGGTGTGTTTAGTACACATCAATATATATCAATTTCTATATAATTTTTTGGGGAAATTATATATATTAACGCGGTTGAATGTGTTATCAACACACATGATGTCCTGCTCTTAAAACTCATGACTTAGTTGAAAATTAATCAAAGATTTGCTACGTTTTTGGGCTGATAATGGGCACAATACTGATTATAATATGGATTATAATTGTGCTGTTGATATCTGTGGTGTTTTGAAGGTGTATAACCAAGATTCATAGAATATAAAGGAGGTTGATGTAATGGATACAACAGAAATTATTGAAGGTAAAGATATTTCTGTGGAGAGAACAGGCGAAGAGGATCGAAAATTACTCTTTAAAGATGACCTTTGTGCTGCCTGTGGTCTCTGTGAAAAGATCTGTCCAGTGAACGCCATAGAGGTACAACCTACCGGTGCTATGGTAAGAACAGAGCAAGATGTAAGCTCTCTAGACATTGATGAGAATAAGTGTGTTCTGTGTGGAATGTGCAGCTGCATTTGTCCATTCAACGCTTTGGACATGGAAATAGGTGGAGAATCCATAAAAACTATGGATGCTTATCCTCAGTTAATAAAATCTGCAGAAATCCAGGACGATGCATGCATATACTGCAAAGCATGTGAAACAGCATGCCCAGCAGAAGCCATCACCATTGACCGGAAACTCCCAGACCGATCAAAACTGGTAACCGGTGAAATTGAAATAGACAAAGAAACTTGTGTAGACTGCGGTATATGTGAAGAAATGTGTCCAGCAGATGCAATCACACTAGGTCACAAATTACCAACATCTGACGACCCAACAGTATCCTCAGACATAGAGGTTGACACTGATAAATGTGTTTACTGTCTGGTATGTAAAAAAGCCTGTCCAGTAGACGCTATAAAGGCAGTGTGCAGAATATGTTCATACGGAGACTACGACATAAAAGCCGAAGACTCTGAAATAACCGGGAATTCCAACATTGACGATGAGCTATGTGTGAACTGTGGATGGTGCCAGGATATCTGCCCTGTAGATGCAGCAACAGTAACCAAACCATTCGAAGGAACCCTGGAACTTAACCAGGATCTCTGCCAGGGATGTGAAACCTGCGTAATGGTCTGCCCCTGCAATGTTCTATCATTCCCACAGTCAACTGACGGCGGTATGAAACCTGAAAAATTACACAAAGATGAAAAGTACTGTATATACTGTGGAGCTTGTGAAAAATCCTGCCCAGTAGACGCAATTCAGGTTACCAGAACCAGTATCAACAGCACACCAATAAAATCTAAATCATGGCAAAAAGCCTTCGATTCCGTGAAAAACTAATTGTGAGGTAAAAACATGGCAATAGGACTAAAAGTATACCCTGAACTTTGCCACGGATGTGGTAACTGTGTTATCGCCTGTCCAGTCAACGCTTCCCGGAGTCCTGAGATAGCCGGTGGAAAAGGACCTACCGATGATGTGGAAATCATCATGATCGTGGAAGACGGCGAAATACAGATCAAAAATGCAGACCTATGTGGTAAATGTGGAACCTGTGTGGAAAGCTGCCCCGTAGATGCAATAACTCTGGAGGATTTATAATGAACGTCATATTAAATACCGGAAGGACCGTATGGCAGGGACAAGCCATTGAGTCTGGTAAGGACCTTCAGATGTACGTAGACGCTGCTGCCATCTGTCACATGAACCGTGAAATGATGGATCAGATTGGATTAGAAGAAGGAGACAACATCGAAGTAGTATCCAATTTTGGAGATGTTGTGGTTAAGGTAGTAGAAACCAGAGAAACTCTACCTCCGGGAATGGTTTACATCCCTATGGGTCCCTGGGCTAACCGGGTAATCGACCCCGATACAGACTCCACAGCTACCCCTAGATTCAAAAACATACCAGTAGAAATCGCTCCAACTGCAGAAGAAGTACTGGATATGCCAACTTTGATGAAAGTCTACAAGAAATATAGCTAAACCATCATAAACCAATAGTAAGGAGGATTTTCCTTGGAACACATAATCAAAAATGGATTTGTTTACTGTCCACAAAACGGCGTTGATGGAGAAAAAATGGATATCTGCATCAAAGACGGAAAAATTGTGGAACAGGTAAGTTCAGATGCAAATGTGATAGATGCATCAGGCCAAATTGTAATGCCTGGTGGAATCGATCCTCACACTCACATTGCCGGTGCAAAGGTCAACGTGGGCCGAATGTACCGTCCTGAGGATAGTAAAAGAGATGTTGAAGCCGGACAATCTGGAGGAAGAGCAGGAAGTGGATTTTCAGTTCCATCAACCTTCATGACCGGTCAAAGATACGCACAAATGGGTTACACCACCGCAATGGAAGCAGCAATGCCACCATTACTGGCCAGACACACCCACGAAGAATTCCATGACACACCCATCATTGACCACGCCGCTTACCCATTATTCGGGAACAACTGGTTCGTAATGGAGTACCTAAAAGACGGGGATATCGATGGATGTGCAGCCTACGCCTCATGGCTATTAAAAGCCACCAAAGGTTACACCATAAAAATCGTGAACCCTGGAGGAACTGAGGCATGGGCCTGGGGAGGAAACGTACACGGAATACACGACCCAACACCATACTTCGACATAGAATCATTCGACATAATCAGAGGTCTGGCAGAAGTTAACGAAATGCTGGGACTACCCCACGCAATACACCTCCACTGTAACGACCTGGGACACCCAGGAAACTTCGAAACCACCCTGGCATCCTTTGACGTGCCAAAGGGAATTAAAGCCAACCCACAAACTGGAAGCCGTGACGCAGTGCTATACGCAACTCACGTGCAGTTCCACAGTTACGGTGGAACAAGCTGGAGAGATGTTGTCTCTGAAGCACCAACTGTGGCTGATTACATCAACAAAAACGACCACATAGTTTTCGACGTGGGACAGGTCACCCTGGATGAAACCACCACCATGACCGCAGACGGTCCAATGGAATTCGATCTGCACAGCTTAAATGGATTAAAATGGGCTAACTGTGACGTAGAACTTGAAACTGGCTCAGGACTTGTACCTTTCATCTACGCAGCACGAGCACCAGTACCTGCCCTCCAGTGGGCAGTGGGAATGGAACTATTCCTGTTAACCAAAGATGCAGCAAAAGTCTGTCTAACCACTGACAGTCCAAACGCAGGGCCATTCACCAGATACCCAAGAGTAATCAGCTGGTTAATGAGTAACAAAGCAAGAAAAGACCTCATTGATGGAGAACTCCACAAATGGGCCCAGAGGAAAAGTACCATTGCCACCATTGACCGTGAGTACAGCTTCCTAGAAATCGCTCAGATAACCAGATCCACACCAGCAAAAGTCCTGGGTCTATCAGACACCAAAGGACACCTGGGAGTAGGAGCTGATGCTGATGTGGCAATCTACAACTTCAACCCAGAAACACAGGACCCATCTGCAGATTACCGAACACTAGAATCCGCAATGCAACACGCTGCATACGTATTCAAAGACGGTCAAATTGTGGTTAAAGACGGAGCCGTGACCAACCCAACCCTACGAGGACGTAGCTACTGGGTGGACACCAGTGTAGATGAAACCATCTACAATGAAGTAGTGGCCAACGTGGAAAAAACATTCAAACAGTTCTACTCTGTGAACTTCGCAAACTACCCAGTGCAAGACGAATATCTTCCACACTCCGCTCCAATTAAGGGGGTGATGCAATGATTACATTGACACCAAAAGAACAGCCAGAAGTACCTCTAGAGATCGACACCATAACTCCAGATGCATTAGCTGGTAAAACCCTTGATGAAATCAAAAACATTCCCATCTGGCATGGTAACGGTCAAGTACCATTAATTGACTTCTTTGAAGTGGAAGGAGAAGCAGGTGCCACAGCCGCCGAAACCAAAATCCTCATAGATGGGGATGTTTCCCAGACCAAACGTATAGGACAGGGAATGACCGCCGGTGAAATCACCGTTAAAGGCAGCGTCAATAATTATGTTGGTGCTGAAATGGAAGGCGGATTAATCACTGTAGAAGGAGATGCCAAAGGATGGGCCGGACAGAACATGAAAGGCGGAGAACTGGAAATCCTGGGAGATGCCGGTGATTATGTAGGTGCATCATACCGAGGAGACTGGAGAGGTATGAGCGGTGGTAAAATCACCATCCACGGAAACGCCAAAAGTGAGATCGCCGAATACATGAACGGCGGTAAACTAATTGTCAAAGGTGACGTTAGTATCATGCCCGGAATCCACATGAACAACGGAGTCCTGATCATCGAAGGAAACGTCATAGCCCGAGCCGGAGGGGAAATGGCAGGCGGAACTATAGTGATCAAAGGAATCATCGACGAATTCTTGGCTGGCTTCGAATACCTTGGTGTTGAAAAGGACATCGAAGTCGAAGGAGAAGTCATACCCGGAGCATTCTACAAATTTAAAGGAGACTACGCAATCAAAGGAGCTAGTGGAATTATTTACGCTGCAGTAGCAGGTAACGCCCACATAGCTCCCTAGAATGGAGGGATAATTTTGGAACTCGTAAAAAACGTGGTGTGCCCCTTCTGTGGAACACTATGTGACGACATCATCTGTAAAGTGGAAGGCGACGAAATCGTCGGAACCATAAACGCCTGCCGGATCGGACACAGTAAATTCGTCCATACCGAAGGTGCAATGCGCTGGAAACAACCCCAAGTAAGGGATGAAAACGGCGAACTCGTGGCAACAACCTACGAAGAAGCCATTGAAAGGGCTGCTCAAGTCCTGGCTAAATCAAAACGACCATTAATGTACGGCTGGAGCTGTACCGACTGTGACGCTCAGGCAGCAGGTATGGCCTTAGCTGAAAATACCAAGGCTATTGTGGACAACACAGCATCTGTATGCCACGGACCATCAGTACTTGCTCTGCAGGACGTAGGATACCCTATCTGTACCTTTGGAGAAGTTAAAAACCGTGCTGACGTGGTAGTATACTGGGGATGCAACCCCATGCACGCCCACCCACGCCACCTCTCCCGGCATGTATTTGCCAGGGGATTCTTCAGGGAAAGGGGCCGATCCGACCGAACATTAATCGTAGTGGACCCCCGAGAAAGTGACTCATCAAAACTGGCCGATATCCACATTCAAGTAGGATACAACCAGGATTACGAATTACTGGATGCAATGAGAGCAGCCATGATGGGCCATGAAATCCTCTACGACGAAGTAGCCGGAGTCCCTAAAGAAGACATTAAAGCAGTAGTGGAAGTCCTTAAAAAAGCCCAGTTCGGTATCCTCTTCTTCGGAATGGGAATAACCCACAGCCGGGGAAAACACAGGAACATTGACACTGCCATTATGATGGTTCAGGACCTCAACAACTTTGGTAAATTCACCCTCATACCCATGAGGGGACACTACAATGTGACTGGATTTAACCAGGTTGCTACTTGGGAAAGTGGATACCCTTACTGTATTGACTTCGCCACTGGAATACCAAGGTACAACCCTGGTGAAACCGGATCAAACGACCTACTCCAGAGTAGAGAAGCAGATGCCATGATGGTCATCGCCTCTGACCCTGGAGCACACTTCCCACAGAAGTCCCTGCGACGTATGGCTGAGATTCCAGTTATAGCCATTGAACCACACCGAACCCCAACCACAGAACTGGCTGATGTCATCCTCCCTCCTGCTATCGTGGGAATGGAAACCGATGGAACAGCCTATCGTATGGAAGGTGTGCCCATCCGGATGAGGAAAGTGGTAAACTCAGATCTACTTTCTGACCGGGAGATACTGGAAAAACTCATGAAACGGGTAATGGAAATTAAAACCGCATCTAAATAAGCCCACGTGGCTTATTTTTTCTTATTTTTTCATTTTTTATAATACTGATGTTTCAAGTGGGTTTATTGCTCTTTTATCAAGCCCAAAAAAATCCAAGAGGCTTAAAATTTCATCAATTCACATTCAACATCGGGATAAACTGGTTTAAAAAATCACCCAAAACCCATAATATAAAAATTAAAAAAATATACACTCACCGGTGAATGAGTGTTACATTTTGAAAGTAGTTGAAATTCTAGGAATATTTCTTTAAAACTTTTTCTTTATAACTTATTAATTTTTAAAGAGCTCACTTTCTTCGGACTGATTTTCCTTGGCTGTTATATCTTCAGGAGTTAATTTAAATACTGCAGTTGTGTTGCCATCCATTGAAGATTTGTAATTTTCAATGAAACTAGCAGTTAATGGTTTTTTATAGTAGCTTGGCAGGTACTTTTCCACCAGTTTCCAAAGAGCTGTGGCTGCTATTTCAAAATCAACAACTTTTTCTATTTTTCCAAAAAGCATGACGCTCATGTAAGAAGTATCAGCATTGCAGGGCATAGGATCAGTTACTGTTCCAATTTCTTCATAAACTGTGAAAGACACTGGTGGTTCTTCACAGAGGATGTCCACCTTTTTACCGGAACCCATTCCATGAAAAAAAATGGAACCTTCATACCACACGAAGTTCACTGGAACTGCGTAGGGGTAATCATCACCATTCATCGCGATCACACCGGTTCTACTCTCTTTTAAGAATTTTTCAATTTTTTCCTGGTCTTTACAATCTCTCTGCACGTATTTAACTTTATTCATGTTTACACCTATTTTCTTTAGTATTGAGAATTAACGTTAGTTTTGTCAGTGTCATGGGGTGGCTGTTGGTTTATTTTTTTTAAAAAAATTTCACCTTTTTTTCTTCATCTTAACAAATGTTTCGTAGTATGGAGCTCCATTTCCACAATCACTTATTAAATCCGGTGTTAAGATGTTCACACATTTATTATACTTATTCCACCCTCCCCGGTTGGTGAGAACATAGTCAGTTCTCAGAGAGGCGTTCTTTTCAACTTTAACTAAAAGTTTTCCTTGCTGAGATTCTAACCAAATTTCTTCATCTTCTTCAATATTTCTTTCTTTTAGAACTTTAGGATGCACCTGTACTGATAAAACACCAACTCCGTGTTCATTTTCAGGTATTTCTGAACCTATCCATTCTCGGGGGCTGACTGATAATAAACGAAGGTCAAATTCACCATTTTGTCTGAAATTTCTGTTTAATCTCATGTTTCCATTTTTAACGTTCGGTTTCCCGGGGAATTCATATTTTCCCGATTCAGTTTTGAACTCCCCCTTTCTAAATGGGGTAATTGGGGCTGAAGGGAATCTGTGAGGCTTTCTTAGGAGTTCATCCAAAGGTATTCCCGCATCGTTTATGGGTTTTGCTAGTTTAATCAGCCAGTCACGTGGTGATCCGACCATCTCATCTTTAAAACCTAATTTTGCTGCTAATTCTTGCAATATCCTTAACTCCGATCTAGATTCACCAAGAGGCTCAATCACAGGATTCAGGGGTGATATCCAGTTATGACCATAGCTTCCCACCAGATCTTCATCTTCCAAAAAAGTGGTTGCAGGTAAAAAGAGGTTTGCTACATCTGAAGTATCATTTAGGAAATGATCTACCATTATAACATCATCAACACTTTGAAACGCTTTTTTCACGAGGGATGAGTTAGCCAACATTGCCAATGGATTCCCTGCAGTGATGAAGATAAGTTTAACAGGCGGATCTTGCATTCGGAGAATAGCTTTACCGGCAAGGGGTATGGCGATTTTCCTTTGATTAGTTGCCTGGGCATCGAGGGCATAGTGGTGGTCAAAATATCCATATTCATCAAAACCATGGCTTACGCCTCCACCACTTTTACCTATATTTCCAGTAATGGCTGCCAACGCATCGATGAAACGGAAAGTCAAATGACTTTGCTGGTAACGCTGCAATCCCCAACCTAAAATTATACTACTAGGATTACCCGTTGCGTACCACCTTGTGATTTTATATAACTCATTTAAGGGAACATCAGTTATTTTGGAAAGTTCATTCAGGCTGTACTCATTCAAAAACTCAATATAATCCTTGAAATATTTAGTATGACTGTTTATGAATTTTGAATCGGAAAATCCATCTTTTAATAGTATTATTGCCATGGCCATTGCCAAAAATCCATCAGATCCTGGAACAGGTTTTAGGTGTATATCTGATCTTTTAGCTGTTTTGCTGGTGACGGGGTCAATTGTTACTAGCTTAGCACCGTTTCTTTGTGCTTGGAGAATGATTTTCCACAAGTGAATATCAGTAACCGCCGGATTCCTTCCCCATATCAATATAACATTGCTGTTAAGGTGATCGGTAGGTTCATGTGAAATTCTCACCCCCATATCCATTTCTTGACCTGCCTGACCTGTTCCCCCACAAATTGATCCGTAAAGGGTAGAGACACCACCTAACAAGTTAAAAAAACGGTGGTTTATGATTCTAAGAGCAGTTCTGGCCCCATATCCTTGATAGTAAAGGATGGATTGACTCCCGTAATTTTCACAGGCATTTCTTATTTTGTTGGCAGTTATATCCAGGGCTTCTTCCCAGCTTATCTTAGTCCATTCTCCATCTTCTTTCTTCAGTGGGTGCAATATTCTTCTCTTACTGTAAAACCTATTTTTTAAATAACTTCGGATGTTTCCACAAATAAAACCACATGTAATTTCATGTTCAGGGTTCCCTCGGAGTTTAGTTATTCTTCCATTTTCTACTTGTGCAATTATACTACACGTTCCAGGGCAGTCAGCTGTACATGCGGTTAAAACTTCCCTCATAATATCTATTCTCTTGTTATCTTCGAATTTTTAAATATTAATATTCAATTTAATGATTCAATTTATTTTTAAAGATTTTTTCAAAAGAATCATTTTTTATTTTTTTTAATCTAAATATCCACGTTGCGTTTTGTAAGGTGAGATTATTAAAATAATATTAAAAAATAAAGATGAATCAGGTATTTAAGGGGTTCATTCGCTTATATTTATGGCTGAAGATGGGCACAAGTCCTGGCACAGTTCACATAGAGTACATTCGGCTCCGGATCCAACAGCTATTCCATCATTTTCCAGCTTAAAAATGGACATAGGGCAGGAATCAACACATTCCGCACATTCTTTTCCATCACATTTGTCATGATCAATATCTATTTTAGGCATTTTATTCCTCCTCATTATTATTTGATTTTATTTCCCGGATAACTGAAGTAAGATAACTTGTTATTGCATTAGTTATGGTCTTATTTTTAGATTCTACTACTTCAATCCCATTTTCCTGCAATTTTTGACGGGGTTCGTCACCAATTCTTCTGCAAAATACTACTTTACAATCTTTCAGGATTTCTAAACCTCTTTTCCAGCGATATTCATGATCATAAATGGGGTTTCTATTTTTTTCCCTTAATTCTACAAATTCAAGACCACGTTTCCCCATCTGGAAGATGAGGAAGTGCTCGGCCTGTCCAAAGTGCTGGTCTACCCTTTCACCGTCGCTAGAGGCAACTGCAATCTTCATTTAATCCTCCAGGGGATTGGCTTTTTAACATTAATCCACTATATTCCCCTTATTTTTTTATTCATTTATTCAGCCCCATATTTCTCCATATTTATCATAATTGCTGTTGTGGGACATATTTCTAAACATTCATTACACATTTTACAATACCGGGGTGATGTGACTTTTATACCATCATCTCTGGGGGTGAAAACATTATTGGGACATACATACGCACATTTAGAACACTTTAATCCAATGCAAAGTTTTTGATCCAATGTGATATTGATCATGTACCTATTCCCGATCATGCATCTATCTCCCTCTAATTTAGGCCTCCTTGCCATCATATCATTTAATTTAATAACTCGTAACCCGATTCATCATAGTAATGCTGGATTATGGTGTTTGTTAACTGGTCTAAAAGACTTAAACCACCTTTATAGCCTAAAATACAGATTCTTTGAGCACCAACCCGATCATAAATAGGGAATCCTACTCTGAAGAGGGGTATATTTTCAGCAACAGCTATACGGCCTCCGTAAGAGTTTCCCATCAACAGGTCTGCGCCGGTTTTTTTAACCTGCTGGTGTAGATCATAGAGATCCCCACCATTGATCACCACGGGTTCCTGGCTTGTTTTTTTGGTGATCTTGTTGATATCTTCCTGGAACTGGTTACTTTTAGTCCCGGTAGCAATAATTGATGGTTCCATACCAAGTTCAACCACAAAACTAACCAAACCTGAGACCAGGTCAGGGTCTCCGTAGATGGCCACTCGCCGTCCATGAGTATAGGTCTGTGAATCAACCATTCCATCCAACAATCTCCCACGGTCGCGTTCCAGTATGGATGGGATGGTTTCAATAAATTTAAGGGAGGAAAGAGTTTCAATGAACCTATCGGTGTTTTCCAGTCCTACTGGGAGGGGTAGTATGGTATGAGGCACACCAAATCTCTTGTTTAACAATTCTCCTCCTGAATCTGCATGTTTGGAAAGGGTTAAGGTAATTTTTGAATTAGCAGCTTGTCTGATTTCATCTAAAGTTGTCCCCCCAGAAGGTAAAAATTCAACAGAACCAGTAAGCGGTGCATTAAGTGACTCTGAAGTGTCAGTAAGGATAATGCTATTTAATTCCATTAATTTGATGATTTCTTTAACTTCTTCCACATCTGCAGGGGACAAATTCCCGGGGATAATGTTAATCACATCGTGTTTTTCTTCACTTTCAGGGGGTAATGTAAGATTCCTTAGGAGTGAGTTAATGGTTTTATCATAACCTTCCACATGAGAACCACTGTAACTTGGTGTGGAAATTGACACTATGGGGGGGAATTCCTCTCCATGATTTTTGAGATAAGATTCACGGAATTTCTTTATTATTCCTTCAACATCATCGCCAATGGTTTCAGTAAGGCAACTGGAAGTAACACCAATCAAAGTAGGATTGTACTGTATTTTAATGGTTTCTAATGCTTTTATTAGGTTTTCTTCACCACCATAAACTACGGTGCCTTCGCTTAAAGAAGTTGATGACACGTTAATTGGTTCCCTGAAATGACGGCATAGCTGAAAGCGCATGTAAGTACTGCATCCTTGTGAACCATGAATGAGGGGCATGGCACCTTCAATACCCAGAAGTGCTTGAACCGCACCCATGGGTTGGCACATCCTGCAGGGATTAACCACTGCAAATTTTTTCTGATGAAGGGGTTCAGACTTTTTATCACATCCAGATTTATCATGAAATGAATCATTATTGTTTTTAGTTTGAGCCGTGTACAATCTTAGTCACCTCCTTTCTGGTTATTTTCTATAGATTTGGCAGTTAAAATTTCAGGTTTAGCTGGTGCTTTAATTTTAGGGGAGTGATTCCACACTGGGCTGGAAACCGCACGATCCACTTCACGGGCGAAGTTTAAAAACCCTTCAAAACCAGCAAAAGCACTGATACGGTCATGATTGAAGTCACAGAAGGCAACCCCCATTTTCAGTGACAGATACTTTTCTTTAGCTCCTGAAACCATTAAATCGGGCTTATATTTGCCTAGAAGTCGGGCCAGTTCCATGGCATTGGCATCATCCACCACCAGTGTCCCATCCCTCACAGTTTCTTTGATACGTTGGTAATCTTCAGGAAGACCGTTCTGAGTTCCAGTAAGCAAAACTTCCATTCCCAGTTCCTCAAATGCCCGGATAAGGGACCAAGCCTTATTACCACCCACGTACACCGCTACTTTTTTACCACTTAAACGTTGGTGATAGGGGATAATAGACTCTTCTACACCTTCTGTTCCCGATTTAATAATTTTTTCAACTGTTTCCATCATTTGGGGGTCATTGAAAAATTTAGCAATAGCCCTTAATGATGCGGAGGTTTCTTCCACTCCAAAAAAGTTCACCCTTATCTGAGGAATGTTGTAGAGTTCTTCCATGGCATCTGCCAGGTAACGAGATGATTTCTGGCACTGTACCAGGTTTAACTGGGCTAAATTGGCCTGGGCTATCTCTTCAACTGTAGAATCTCCAGTTACCACTGCCTGTATGGAAACACCTATTTTTTCCAGGAGTGGTTTAATTGCCCAGAAATCTCCAGCAACATTGAATTCTCCCAGGATATTCAGGCTATGATCTGTGTTCTGCTGGTCTTCTAATCCCTTCCGGTTTGCATTTCCTTTATTTTGGGGAGGTTCTGTTCCAATAAGATGGTCAAGAAGGGCATCACATGCCAGTTGATGGCCCAAAGATTTGTTAACACTCCGGAAACCTTCTGATTGAACAGGTATAACCCTTGAACCTGTGATTTTCCCTGCCTCAATGCAAACCATTTTAAGATCATCTCCAATCAATCCTACCACACAAGTGGCATAGACGAAAATAGCAGCAGGCTCAAAAATCTGGTTCAACTCGATTATAGTCTCCAGAAGTTTTTTCTCCCCTCCAAATACAATATCTCTTTCTTGGAGATCAGTGGAGAACCCATTACGGTAAAGTTCAGAACCAGAAGAACGGGTTCCCCGAATATCCCATGTACAGGAGGCACAGCCCAGTGGGCCGTGTACCAAGTGGATGGCGTCAGTAATGGGCATTAAAACCACTCTGGCCCCACCATAGACACAGGATCGTTGGGTGACCATTCCGGGAACACTAGCCTCATTACAGGAAGGAATTGAATTTGTTCCATCTTTTTTAACACACATGTGTTTTTTACGAGATTTAAGCGTATTTATAATCCCAGCTGGAATTTCAGGAACCCTGATATCCATTTCAGATCTCTTCAAAACTTCAATATTCGCCAAATCGCTGGATGAAATCTTTCCGTCCTCTGTTACACAATCCTGTTGGTGTGAGTTATTTTTATTTTGCATTAGATGACCATTAATTTGCATTTATTATTTCTAAGACATTTACCCTTATTTTTTAAAATTTAAAAAAAATATAATGACTTTTCACTGTTGTAATTTCCAGTGTTCTTTGTCATAATATTTTTCAAACACGGTATTGGTTATTCGGTCTATCAGGTTAACTGACCCATTGTATCCAACAATAGGAATTCTATGATAACCTACTCGATCATATACTGGATATCCAACTCTTATAAGTGGAATATCTAGTTGTTTAGCAAATAATCTTCCATCAGAGTGTCCAATCATTAGTTCCACCGGATCTTCCTCCAATCGAACTTCTAAAGCTCTCAGATCGCTTCCTATCATTACATCAACGGGTTCATCAGATTCTTTGGCCACGGTTTCCATTTCACTGACGAATTCTGGGTTTTCAACACCAGTACAAACCACCGATGGGATCATACCCAGTTCACATATAAAACGGGCAATACCTGCAATTATGGCTGGGTCTCCGAATATGGCCACTTTTCTCCCGAAAAGATACCTTGATGAGAGATCAGCCATTGAATCAATTAACAGTCCTCTTTCATCTAGAATAGAATCAGGGACCTCTAAGTCGGTGAATTTCTTTAAATTCCGAATGAAATGGTCTGTATTCTGAACTCCTATGGGTATAGGGCCCACTGCAGCCGGGACATTGTATTTTTTCTCCAGTGACTGTGCACCGGAACCTGCATATCCACATAAGGATATTGTTCCCAGACTGTTTGAAGAATCAAATATTTCTTCAACAGCGGTCCCTCCTTTGGGATAAAATGGTTTTGTTTCAGTTACGGAAGGCCGCAGTGGTGAATCAAATGGATCCGAGATATCGGTAAGCACAATGCCTTCAACTCCCATTAAGCTTAGAATATGTTTTATTTCTCGGATATCTCCAGGGTTCACTATTCCTGGGATTATATTAATTTTTCCATTTGGATCGGTAGGATCCTCTGCTAAGTTATTAACTAAGGATTTAATGGCATTATCATAACCTTTAAAATGGTTTTCAACAAAACTCGGGGTGCTTATGGGCACGATTTTTATTTTATCTGCTTCTGATGCTCCCATTTTTTGTTTCAGTTCTTCCCGGGCTATTTTTATGAAACCCTCCATGTCATCCCCAATAATTTCACTGGAACAGGTACTTATGGCACCTATTACGCTGGGTTTGAACCTGGTTGCCAGATTTCCAATACCGGATATCAGGTTTTTCCTTCCACCGAAGACAGCAGCGTCTTCGTGCAGTGATGTTACCGCAATTTCTGATGGTTCACGAAAATGGCGTGAGAATGAATACCGGACGAATGTGGAGCATCCTTGAGAGCCGTGAACTAATGGAAGTCCTCTTCTTATCCCTGCAACTGCGTACATGGCACCCATGGGCTGGCAGGTAACCAGAGGATTAATCACTGCAGTTCGATCCCTTTTCATTACATTGGCACAGCTCATCACAGGGCCTCCTTTTGTTTTTCTTTTTCAGGGACATTTATCTCTGTGTCCTGTTTCATTCCTTCTATTTCTGCCCCTAATTCTTCTTCTTTAATATCTATTTCTTCAAATTCCAGCATGTTCCACACCGGGCTGTATATGGATGCGTATATGTCCTGAGCCAGGTTCAAAAATCCTTCAAAGCCCATGTATGGTCCATTTTCGTAAGAATGGATTAAAACGCAGGGAACTCCCAACTTATGGGCTATGTACTTCTCTTTTATACCGGAGAGGATTATGTCTGGTTTGTAGACTTCTATGATTTCTTCCAGTTCCAGTGAGTTGGGGTCGTCTAATATTACAGTTCCTTCGCCTACACGTTCTTTGATTTTTTCATATCCATCTTCGTGTTCAAACATGGTTGAAACGGCAACAGTTTCCATTCCAAGGTGTTCTTTTAATGGCTCAGGGAGGTGCCAGTTTTTAGGTCCTCCTGAAAAGACCCATACAGTTTTACCCCGAAGTTTCTCTTTATAGAAATCTAACTTTGGTTGTATTTCCGCCATTTCACGTTTTATGAGTTTTGCAGCGTTTTCTTCAAGTCCGAAATGTTTAGCTACGGTCATCAGGTTTTCTGCACAGTATTTTGGTCCGAAAAAGTCCACTTTAATGTAGGGGATACCATATTTTTCTTCGATTAAGTCTGCAATGTAGGTGGCTGATCTCTGGCACCTCACCAGACTTAATTTAGCCCGGTGCATCCAGCATATCTCGTCATGACTACAATCTCCAGTGAATTTGGAAAGTAAGTTAATTCCAATTTCGTCAAAGTACTTTTTTAAGACCCAAAGGTCTCCGTCGATGTTGTATTCCCCGATAAGGTTGATATCATATGGTGTTGTCTCTGGAGGTTCTTTAGTGCCCACCAGTTTGTTGAAGAGGGTTAAATTACCCACATGGTGCCCTTTAGACTGGGTAGGGCCTGAAAACCCTGGAGCATTGAAAGCTATCACATCTTTTCCAATTTCTTCAGATAGTTCTTTGGCCACTGCATCCATATCATCCCCTATAAGCCCGGTTGTGCAAGTGGCGTAGGTGTAAATAGCATTAACGAATGGGAATTCCTTAGCAGCTTCCAGAACAGATTGTCTGAGTTTTTTCATTCCCCCGAAAACCACATCTGATTCTTTAAGATCAGTTCCCATAATGTATTTCAGGTTAAACTGGTCAATGGGAACTTTATCTCCGTTGGGAAGATCTGGTGAAGTGGGATATCTTTTACTTCCGCAACCGTATGTGGTACATCCTACTGGGGAGTGAACCACGTGTATCACGTCTTTCACAGCTCCAGTTATAACACCTTTAACTCCTGCAAATGCACATCCACGTTCTGTCATACATCCGGGAATGGTGGTTGTATTACATTTTGGGATTTCTTCTGTTGGATCAGCTGAATCTTTCACATAAGTATGTTTTTTTCTATCTGGAATTTCTTTATCCACTTCAAAAAGTTTATAGGGCATTTTTACTCTCCTAAAATGCTAAATTCTCCGTTATTTTTTTTATTGAATAATTTTATCTTATTATCTCCTGTTAAGCATTAATCTTAATTTAAACCTAAATCAGGGCTTTTGTCCCTCGTTCATTCGTTCTTACCCTCACTGCCTCATCTACAGGGCATACAAATAATTTACCATCACCGTTTTGTCCGGTCTGGTTAACTCTCATAATGGCTTCAACAATTAAAGAAACATCTTCATCAGGTACAATTAGCGATATAAGTCGTTTAGGTATGTATCGCATGGTACCTTCCTCTTTTAGAAGGGTTTCGTTCTGTATGTCGAAGGATACCTCTCCAATTATTGCTTTTTGTTTTCCTCGCCCCATTACTCTTTGTGCAGTCATTGCAGGAAATCCAAGGGCGTTTAGAACGTCCTTAGTTTGAGTCATTTTGTTGGGGCGGATGATTGCGATTATTTCTTTCATTAAATGCACCGACTTTTATTTCCCATAAATAAGGTTAAAGTTCATTACTGCGCGTTCTTACGGTGTAAGCTTCATCTACCGGGCTTACGAATATTTTACCGTCACCAAAACTCCCGGTAAATGCAGATTCATTTATTAAATCAACAATTTGGGGAGTGGCATCGTCTTCTGCAACCAGTAGAATCATGGTTTTGGGTAATTCGTCGTAGTAGATTTTATCCACCTGAATACCCTTCTGTTTTCCACGTCCAATGACATCCATTTTGGTTAAAGCCACATAACCCGCTTCTGATAGTGAATCAACAACTTCTTCCGTTTTATCTGGACGTACAATTGCTCTAATCATTTTCATTTTCTTAATCACCATTAAATTATTGAATTTTAAATTCTATGGTTATTTATTACCATTCCAATTTAGTTCTAGGGTCTTTTTTAGTCTAATGGGTTTTTTAGTCTACTAGGCCATATTTCATAACCATTTCTTCCAGTTCTTCCATACTCATTGGATTGGGAATTACGAAATTTTCGTTTTCAATAATTTTCCTACCCAGTTCCTCGTACTCATGGGCCTGGTTACATTCTTCATCAAAGTCCACTACGGTTCTTTTGTTGAATTCTGCTTTCTGCACTATGTTGTCCCTGGGAACGAAATATATGAGTTGAGTTCCAATACGTTTACAAAATTCTTCCAGAAGTTCTTTTTCACCATCCACGTTTCGACTGTTACAGATTATTCCACCTAGCCTTACTCCGCTTTGCTCTGCGTATTTTACCATACCTTTACACAGGTTGTTGGCAGCATACAGTGCCATCATTTCTCCGGAGGCTACCACGTAGATTTCTTCTGCTTTACCGTCCCTGATGGGCATTGCAAATCCTCCACACACAACGTCACCGAGAACATCGAAGAAAACAAAATCATTGTCTTCATAGACTTTCAACTGTTCCATGATGGTTATGGCAGTTATAACTCCCCTACCTGCACACCCAACACCAGGTTCAGGCCCTCCTGATTCAACACATTTTATTCCTTCGTAACCTACGGACATAATTCTGTCCAGGTCCATACAGGCTTCTTCTCCCTCTTCCCGGAGGGTGTCCATCATGGTTGTCTGCATTTTTCCCCCAAGAATCATTCTGGTACTGTCCGCTTTGGGGTCACAGCCGTGTATCATCACTTTCTTATCGTGAAAGTGTGCCATGGCTGATGCTGTGTTTTGAGTTGTTGTTGACTTTCCAATTCCACCTTTACCGTATATTGCTATTTTTCTTACCATTTTGACCTCTCTTGTTTGGTTTTCCAATAAAGTTAAACCGGAAGAAGGAAACATACTTCCGACAACTTAGTGTTGGAAATCATGTTATATAAATTTTCTGGTTATCATAGGATTAGCTAAAAATATTTTAGAGAATACACAAATGGTTAAACGAATATTTGAAAATGGGAAATTACTTTTTAAATATTAAAAATGAAGAACTTACAAAATTCATTTAATTTTCAAGGGAATACAAGCCTTTCTCCCATTAACATCCACAATTTTAACATTTATTCCGTAGGTCTGTTCCATATTAAACTCGTTAATAACCTTTTTAGGATGGCCAATGTCAATAAATTTTTTATCCTTCATGATAGCTACTTTATTGGCGGATATAAAAGCGTGGTCCGGAAAGTGGGATGACATTATGATGGAAAGGCCATTTTTAGCTAATTTTTCTATTATATCCAGTGTTCTTATTTGATTACCAAAGTCAAGGTGTGAAGTGGGTTCATCCAATATCAAAATACTGGGCTCCTGAGCTAAAACCCGGGCAATAAAAACTAATTGTTGTTCCCCTCCACTGATCTCAGTATAGGGCTTATCCTTCATATGCCATATGTTAAGAGATTTTAATGAATTTTCAGCTAGTTCATAGTCCTTTTCGGAAGGTGATTCAAATATGTCCAAGTGGGGAGATCTACCCATCAAAACCACATCCATAACTTTAAATGGGAAAGTTGAGGTATGTACTTGGGGGATGTAGCCAATATTCTTGGCTATCTCGGAATGAGACAATGAATAAATGTTTTTATTATTTAGAAGTACTTCTCCAGAATCTAATCTCATCAAACCATTTAAACATTTAATTAAAGTTGTTTTACCGGTTCCATTGGCACCTAATATGCAAAAAACATCCCCGTTGCTAACGGAAAAGTTGATGTTTTCAAAAATGTTTTCCTTTCCGTTGTATGAAAACTGGGCGTTTTTTATTTCCAAAAGAGGAGTCATGACCACACCTCTTTGCTCTTTCCTAAGAGATATAAAAAGAATGGAGCACCAATAATTGCCGTCAATATGCCTAGAGGAATTTCAACTGAGGTTATTGTTCTGGATATATCATCAATTAATAGTAGGAAAAAAGCACCAAGTATGATACTGGCAGGTAATAGGACTTTATGATCAGGCCCCACAATCATCCTGGCTACATGTGGGATTACTAGTCCGATCCAACCTATAATACCACATATACTTACTGCAGAAGCAGATATGACCGTACAGCTGATAATTATAATTGCCTGTAATTTTTTAGTATCCACTCCCATGGTCTGGGCTTCTTCTTCACCCATAGAAAGAACATTTATCCTCCACCTTACCATTAGGAGGATTATTATTCCGATTATAATAGGGGGCCCCATCATGAGGAGGTCCTGATTATTCACCGAGGCCAAACTTCCTAAAAGCCAGAAAACGATGGTAGGTAGTTGTAGATAAGGATCGGCAACGTATTTAGAAAGGGCGATCATCGCTGCAAAAAATGACTCTACTGCTATTCCAGTTAAAACTAGGGTTAACATGGAAGTTCCTTTAAAAGTTCTACTCAGTAAGTAAGTTAATGTAACGGCAATTAAACCACCTATAAATGCAGCAATCTGTATCATAACCGCACCTAATGAAAGAATAATGGCTAATGCAGCTCCAAAACCGGCACCAGCTGTAACCCCCAGTTTATCGGGCGCTACCAAAGGATTCCTAAACAAACCCTGAAAAGCTGCCCCTGCGATGGAAAGTGAGGCCCCCACCAACATAGCCGCTAAAATTCGTGGTAATCTAATTTGAAAAATGACAGTCTCTAAGGATGGGGGTAACGTGGATTGAACTGGCAATATCTTAGAGATGAAAACAGTTATAACATCGGGTGGCGAGATGGGATACCTTCCGATTAGAAAAGATGCAAAAAATAGGATGATCAATGGAATTAACAAGAGAATAGTAACCGATATTCTGTGGGCTCCTAATTTCTCGCTAATGTTAAACTTGTACAAATTTATAACCTCTTTTTTAATTTTATAAAGTGTTAAAACTCTTTCAGCCCGGAAGAAATTAGAATATTGGAAACTTCTTCATCAGTTAGATTGTAGTGATAAAAATTAGAGTAAAATTCCTTGGTAAGATTTTTCAGATCTAGGGCAGTATAACGTTCCGGGTAAAGTACTTTGGCGGTCCAGGGTATTCCGATGATCACGTTTGCTCCGGGAGGGGACTCAAACCAGTTAAAAGGAGAATTAGGGACTAAGTAAACCTGTTTTTCTTTAACAGCCTTGATATTTTGCCATACTGGATCAGAATAAATATTATTATAAAAACTGGAGTCACTGGCTATAATTACGTCTGGATTCCATTTTATGACCTGTTCCATTGAAACCCCCACACTACCTTTGGTTATTGGAACCTGGGCAACATTTATACCTCCGCAGAGTTCGATTAATTGGGTGTGGGAGGCTCCGGCAGGATTAGTCATCAAGCCAGTGGGGTCACGGGCATAGTAAACTCTCTTTTTTTCACTATCCGGTATTGAATTGGCGATGGGTTTCACTTCCTGCAAAACTTTATTATAAAAACTGATTAATTCTTCGGATTTGTTCTGTTCCTGGAGCACAGTTCCCATGAACTTGATGGAAGGGGTGATATTGGTTACATTGTTGTCACCTTCCACATCTAACAGGGGTAGATTACCAAATTTTTGTTGTATACGGTTCACATCTTCGGCTGACCCCCCATGGCCAACGAACACTATATCGGGATTTTGGGATAAGTATGATTCATAGTTTGCGTCCTTCTTACCGCCACCCATAACTGGAAGTTTACTGTATTGGGGGGGCATGTAACGATTTGCAGCTTCTGTACGGTTGGAATCCCATCCGATCATTTTTTTAGGGGCAAGCATGAATATTTGTACAGTAACGGAGTAAGAAAGGGATGCAACTCGATTTATTTCTCCGGGCACCGCAACATTTCGGCCGATCATGTCTGTAATATGACCATTTTGTGGTGAATTGGGTGTATTATAAGCTAAATAAGTTCCTAAAACACCTATAATTCCCAAAATTATCATCGAAATTATTAATAACCTATTTCTATCCACCATTATTTTCCTCCCAATCCTTACCTCATTGAGTTCATTTTGATTTTAGCGATGATGTTAAATAAGCATATTGATATTAAATTTAGTTATAAAATTACTAAAATATCCTTTTTTTATTAGTTAAAATAGTTTTTAATCTTATTTAATAAGGATATGTATATATAGGCAATTAGAAAATAATCTATCAGAGATTGAGATGAACATTGAATTTATTTGATCATCATCTTAACTGGATAAAATAAAGGTTTACACAAATAAAATTCAAAATCTATACATATTCGATATTTTAGTGGATATTCAAGTCATTCTCATAATTGAAAAATAATATTCTTTATCAGACATTAATTGGATGATCTAGGTGGCGTGGGATATGAACGTAGTAAAAACAACAATTTCCATAATTTTAATGTTATTCTTGGTTTTTTTGACAGCTGGTTCAGCATTTGCTGATGCGAATATAGGTGTAACTTTTGATAAGGACACTGCAAAGGTAGGTGAACAGGTTAACTTAATCGTTACCATAACCAATACCGGACCAGATGATTTAAACAATATATTGGTATCAGCACCATTCCCATCAGGATTAAAATATGTTATGCATACTACTGGAACTACCCGGAACTTATACGATACTTCAACTGGAGTCTGGGATGTTAACAATTTAAGACTCACTTCTCAAGGAGGTGGGGTGAAAAAATTAACCATAAATGCTGAAGTACTCCCCGAACTAGCCGGAAAAACATTAACCGCCACTGCAAGTTACATCAGTGTGAGTGCTGGTGATCCTCCGGTGTCTCTCCCTTTAAAATCCGCCACCAGTGGGGTTTTAATAATTTCCAGTGACAGTAACAGTAACGGTGGCAGTAATAGCTCAAACAACGAAACTGGGAGTAAAGAATCTACTACTAGTTCAACCACTAAAAGTACTCCCCATATTGTTCAAAACGGAACTTCAAATCCTAATACGTCCATAGATAATTTTAACGATTTTAATGCCCTTCAGGGTCTTAATCAGGCACCAAAAGGGCAGGCCTACGAAGTTTTTAATTCAACTGATCAAACAACGCCCAGTAATGCCACTTATGCTATTGTAGTTTTAGGTGGACTTGTAATTCTAGTTATAGTGGGATATTTCATGGGGATGAGGAATAAATAGCTAAAATCATTAATCCATTATAAGTTCCCTTTGTAAAATGAGGTTATTTAAAATTAGATAAAAAAAATATTGAGTTGAGCCCATGATCACTGCTACCATTAATGAACTTTTAAACAACGCATTATACTGGATTTCTCAGAGTTTATTAACCCCAGTTTTAGTGGTGTTGTTAATATTCTTTTTATATGCACTGTTAAATCTTGGAAGTCTTTTATATGAGTATAAACATCGCATGAAAGTTAGGTTTGATGGAAATTTCGTTAAAAATCTTATACTATCCCTATCAAAACAGGGATCTCCTGAAAAGATCATTCAATTCGTGGAGTCTAGTGAAATTTTAGAGAATCACAAGAAAGTTCTGGTGAATATTGCGGAAACTTCTAAACTATCACCTAAATCCCGAGAATCCCTGGCCATTAAACTGATTGAGGATGAAGAGAACAGAAATGCAAAGAAACTGGAAAAAACAGATATAATTGCTAAGATAGCGCCTGCAGTGGGCTTGATGGGAACATTAATACCATTGGGTCCGGGACTTGCAGCTCTGGGTGCCGGCGATATTCAGAGCCTCTCACAACACATGATCATTGCCTTTGGGGCAGCGGTAATTGGAATGGCGGCTGCTGCCATTGGATTCACCATATCCAAAATAAGGCGAAGATGGTATGGAGAAGAAATTTCAGCTCTGGAAACCCTAGCAGAATCGGCATTGGAGAGTCTTTAATGCTTAAATATAGGAAGCTTAAGCGTAGAAAATATTCTCAAACCTCTGATGAAGAGATTGATCCTATGATATACGCAGTTAACTTGGTAGATTGTATGCTGGTCCTGGCTGTGGGATTTCTCATATTCACCATCATGTCCATGAATTTGGAAAGTGTAGTTTTCAGTGATTTATCCCCTGAAGAGAAGACAGAGGTTTCAAAATTGATAAAAGAGACAGTTAAGGTTAAACTAGGCCAGCAAATTAATGATACGGTTGAAATACAATCTGGAAGTGGAAGTGGATATGAGGAAATGGGTAAAGTTTACAAGGATCCTGAAACTGGAAAAATGATAATGGTTCCTGGGGGTTAAAATTAGGACAATAAAATCATAGAATATAATTTAATTAAGTTTATTTTTTACAATCGCCTTATTATATTATAATTTTTTATAATTTTTAGAAATTAACAGTTTAATGGCCTGATAGTTTGCAATGATTTTTAAAATAATTGGATTAAACTTATTTCTGATTTAACATAAATTCAAAGGAGTGAAGTACTCTTCATGAGTTCATATTCTACTAACTCCCATTTTTGCACTGAATTTAGAGTATTAAAATAAATTGAGAATTTTTAATAGGATTAAAAAAAATAAAAAAAGGAAAGATTTTATTTTTTTCTACTTAGGGTTAAACCACTTCCAATACAGAGAACACCAAGAACTAGTCCGACTAAGGGTATTCCAGTACTTTGCATGGGCACGCGTCCTGTCTGAACACTGTATCCCTGTGCAATGGTGTTAGTTGCTGCATTGACGGTATTAGACTTGGCAGATGCAGTTACCAGTAAAGATCCAATGTTGTTAATTAATCCGGGGTTGTAACCATCCACAGTAACGGTGGGCAGTATGCTGTAAGTTCCGGTTGTTAGTATGTTCAGGTCAAGCCATAGGTAGGGGTCAACATTTGCTGCTACATCACCAACGATCCAAGTTATGGTTCTGGTTGTTTCATCGTAGTTCACTGTGCCCTGATCCACTGTTGCACCTGCGTATTCTAGTCCTTCTGGGACCACGTAGGTGAATAATATGTTGCTAGCGTCTCCGGGTCCGTTGTTACCTAATTTAAAAGTGTAGGTTACTTTGTCACCAACTTGGGGGGTGGTGATGGATGGAGTGATCTGCACGTAGACATCGGATTTGATGTTGTAGGTCTCAGTTTGGATATTTCCCTGATTTCCAGCGGTGTCAACTGCCATGAACTTCAAGGTCGTTGTGGTGCCAATGTTTATTGATCCCGAGTACTGGGTGCTGCTGGTTGTGGGAAGAGAACCATTGGTAGTGTAGTAGATGGTGGCGGGTTCATTGGCGGTTAACACCACATTCTGAGCAGTGTTATAATTTCCACCAGTAGGGTTAGCATTCACTGTGGGGAGAGTTATATCTGGATTTACAGTTATGTAATCAGTTTTAACTTCTTCGTCACTGCTTCCGGGTCCGGTTACTGTTAGTTTGACTGTGTATGTTCCGGGGGTGTTGTAGGTCCAGGTGGGGTTTTGTTGGGTGCTGTCGGTTGTTCCGTCGTTGTTGAAGTCCCAGGCGTAGCTGTTGATGTTCCCGGTTGATGTGTCGGTGAATTGTACATTGAGTGGTGCAGTACCGGTAACAGTATTGGCATTAAATCCAGCCACAGGAGGTACTACAGGTGCTGTTGTTCCAGTTACGAAGTATCCAGAAGCACCGGTTGCAGTTTCAGTTGCTTTATTCAGTTTGTTGGTCCACTGTACACTACCATTAACCTGGCCTGTTTCGGGGGTTGCTGAATAACCATAGGCATTAAAAGCTGCTAATGTCCCTATGGGTAGATTCTGGAAGGTGTATTGTATCTTTATAGCTCCATTGTCAATTAAAGAAGCATAATTAGATCCAACCAGAATTCCAGAGTAAAGGTCAATCAGCATTATGTGGAATGTGTTACCAGTATCAGTCATGTCCTGTTTTTCAAATATAGGATAATTTGGCTGGTAATATGGCCTCCATATTTGTGAATCGTAGAGGAAATCAGACTTATAAAAAGTTTCATCCAGGGTCACTGGATTGTAAGTAAGATCTCCTTGCGTAGGAATGAATCCAGATGCTGGTGTCCAGGTATATCCACTGGCGTTTATTCGAACTTGGAAATTATCAGGTAGGGTCCCGTTAATTGCCAGCATCAGAATACCATTATCCACTCGGCCCTGACCTCCAGTTGTCACGATATAGAAAGTTCCCGATTGTTCTGGGGTAGTTGTAACCTTGGCAGCGGTACTTCCAGTTTCATTGTTTATTTTTAATGAATTTAAACCTCCTGTACCGTCACCGCAAAAGTAGTTATATGTTTCGTTTCCAAAAGTATCGATTCTCGCACCTTGGTCATTTGAAACTTCTAAATTCACGTAGTTGTTATCGGGCATCTCAGCGGCAACCACAGTACCACATAAAAGAATAGTCAACAGACCACTAAGTGCCAGAAATATATACTTTTTCAAAATTCTATCACCTCCATTAATAAAGTATCTTTTACAGATATGCATAAGTTTACATCTCATCTATTTATAGTTTCATATAGTCTGAATTAAATAATTTTCAATTTTTTCCATTATTCTAATAAACATTAATAGATTGTTTTTAAAAAAATACTCTTAAAATAACTAGATAATATAAATATAGATCATTAATTTATTATTTTATGAAATACTAGATTTAATCCAATTTAAATATTTTCCACTAATTATCTCGGGAATCTTTCAGAAAGATTAACATAGCTGAAATGTAGAAATATTCGTGTCGAAAAAGATTCATCATAACTGATGTGATGCTTAATGGAATAGGAGTAGACAATTTTAATGCTTTAAGGTAATTATGATTAAAGGAGCGTAAATAATGACAATCTTCGTATGCATGGATGACACAGACAATCTCCACTCACGGGGAACGGGTAGGCTAGCCCGGGCAGTTGCAGCCCAACTGGCCAAAACCTATCCTGTCAGGGGAGTTACCAGACACCAGTTATACGTCCACCCGGACATCCCTTATACTTCCCACAATAGTTGTGGGGTTATTCACATCAACATGAATGGCTATGAATATTTGGATGAAATTTTTGAAATAGCCCGGGAGGAGATGCTCAATGACTTTATTGAGGGCAGTGACCCCGGACTATCTGTGGCCAACCATGAACAGATAAAACCATCCCTGATTGCCTATGGGCGGGATGCCCAGCGCACGGTCTTAACCCAAGAAAATGCCCGTACATTGGCTAAAAATTTAGGCATACATTTGGAAGGACTGGGAGGGACTGAGGATGGTGTGATTGGTTCCATGGCAGGATTAGGCCTCGCATTAACCTCAAATGATGGTCGTTATTTACAGATCGGAACCATAAGAGAATTAGTTGGGCCACAACCAGCTCAAACCTTACTGGATGCAGGTATCGATGAAATTTATACCCTGGATGGTCGGAGGGTTACCACTGGGACCATCTGGAATGATGAAACAAAATCTGTAAAACCATGCCCGGTAAATGATCAGGTGATCCTCTTTGTGGAAGAGTTAGATGGGAAGCTGAAGGCAGTTAAAAGAAATTAACAGTTACCCTCATTTAGATTAATTCATAACTTCCTTTCTCATCTTTAATTATATCTGCCTTTGTTTTTAATTAACACTCCTGATAGTCAACAGATTCCGATTAAGTACTTATACCCTTAAGTTCATCAGTTTCTATAAAACAACATACTTGGGGTATTAAAGTCAATATATAATCATTAAAAATACTATAAATTCATTAAAATGTTTAAAATTTAAAAAAATTAGATTTAGAGTTTTAAACTTCAAAAACATTCACTGCTGAAGCTTTAAATTGTAACCATACCTTGGAACCTATAGTCAGCCCCATATCTGCAAATGATTTTCGGGTCATGTAAACTGAGAAAACCTCACCCACATCAATTTTAAGATCCAGAATACCTCCTGAATCCTTAATTTCTTTAATTTCACCTTCAAATTCGTTAAGTGCGCTGGTTTCGACTTTTGATTGGGAAATGGTTATGTCTTCGGGTCTTATGCTCATGTAAACATCTCCTTCCAGTGCTGCCGATGAATAAACATTTATAGCCCCAACATCGATCAAGGCCAATCCTTCTTCCACCCTACGGGAACTTCCCTTCTTCACATTCCTCACTCCCACAAATTCAGCCACAAATCTACTTTTAGGTTTCCTGAAAACATCTTCTGGCTTACCAATCTGGAATATTTTCTTATTGAGTATGGCGATTTCATCAGAAAGGTGCTGGCCCTGTATCAGGTTATGGGTGGCGATGATCACCGTGGTTTCCCGTTCATCCCGTAGTTGTTCCATGAAATTCTCAATTTTCTCAGTGGACTGGGGATCCAGGTTGGCAGTGGGCTCATCTAAAAGTAAAAGCTCAGGATCAGTAACCAAAGCCCTTGCAAGGGCCATTCTCTGAGTTTCACCTCCAGAAAGGGTGGATGCATCCCGATATTCATAATCAAATAGGCCCAGCGCGTCTAATAAATATTTAATTTTATCCTGATAAGAATCCTTATCTTCTCCCCTGATCTTCAAACCATAACAGATGTTGTCATAAACAGTACCCTTAAACACTATTGGTTTCTGAAAGACCATTCCAATCTTTCTCCTAATATCTATCCGTTCCTTTTTTGTTTTAGGAATTTCCTGGCCGTTGAAGATAATTTTTCCAGAAGATGGGGTTTCAATAAGGTCGATTATACGTAGGAGGGTGGTTTTACCACAACCTGTTGGACCTATAAGTCCCAGGGTGCTGCCTTTCTCCAGATAAAGATTAATATCTTCTAATATCTTTTTGCCTTCATATTGTTTTGATATATTTTGAATTTCCAGCAGATTCATTTTATCTCTCCTGGACGTGGTTTAAAACCAGATTTATTAACAGGGCAATCATGAGCAAAATTATTCCCAGGGCTATGGAAAGTTCTACATTACCTTTGGATGTTTCCAGAGACATGGTGGTAGTTATCACTCTAGTGGAACCCCTGATGTTTCCCCCAATCATCATGGCCACTCCCACCTCAGATATGGCTCTACCAAATCCCAGGATAATCGCTCCCAGTAGTGCGTATTTGGCTTCGTGCATAATGGTTTGAATGGCTTGGATCTCGCTGGCCCCCAGGGACAGGGCGAGATCTCTGATCTCCTCTTTAACCCCACTTAATGCCAGAATAGTGAAACCAGCTATAATGGGAAGTACAAGTATGGTCTGTCCAAGTATCATCCCTCCTGGTGTGAAAAGTAGTTCTAAATTACCCAGAGGGCCTCTGTTGGAAATTAACAGGAAAACCAGAAGACCCACCAAGACCGTGGGCATGCTGTAAAGGGTTTGTATAATATTTATAATGGTTCTTTTTCCCCGAAACTTACGAAAATGTATGTATCCCCCTAAGGGAACTGCAATTAAAGCAGCGATAACTGTTGAGGTTATGGAAATATATAGGGTCCTCAGGGTTATTTCAATGACTTCCGGGTCCAGAGTCACCAGCAAGTGGATTGCTTCGAAAAATGCATTAATTATCTCGTTCACTTAACCACCAAAAAAAGAATCATATAGGGGAATTAGATTCCCCCTAAATAAAAAACTAACTATTTTACAGTAGGGTTATTTGGTTGGTTCCGGTTGTCCAGCCAGTGGTATGAATAACTGCTGACCGTACTTTGCCTTACCGTACTCACCAACAATGGTCTGACCTTCTGTTGAAAGCACAAAGTCTACCCACTTCATTGATGCATTGTTGTTCACATTGGAGAATTTCTCGGGGTTCACTGGTATCAGGGAGTAGATATTCAGAAGATCTTTACCCTGGGTAACGAATGGTACCAGAGTGATATTACCTTTGTATGCCAGGTATGTGCCTGAATCGGATAAGGTGTAGGCTGATTTTTCATTGGCAATATTCAGGGTGTCTCCCATTCCTTTACCTGATTCAATGTACCATTTTTGTCCCTGAATGGTGGTGTTGTAATTGGCACCGGTTTTGTTCCAGATCTGAACTTCTCGGTTGTGGGTTCCAGAATTATCTCCCCTTGAGACGAATTTTACCTGGTCAGGATTTGCTGAACCGGTGGAGTTGATTCTGGTGAATGCTTCAGTAGCGTTCGTGCCATTGATCTGGGCAGGGTCACTGGCGGGTCCTACAATGTAGAAATAATTGTAGGCGAATACATAACGCTGGGTACCATAACTTTCATTTATGAACTTCTGTTCCTGAGTTTTGGAGTGAACCATTACCAGGTCCACGTCACCCTTTTTACCGTACTCCAGGGCCTGCCCTGTACCTGCAGCAATAAACTGCACATCAATGTTGGGATTCTGTTTTTCAAAAGCTGCTTCTAATACCGTTAAAAGACCAGTATCTTCCAGGCTGGTGGTGGTGGCAATCTTAAGGGTTTGTTTACCTCCAAATCCACTGAAAGCAAGGCCTGCTACGGCTACAATTGCAATAATTATAACTGCTAGCAATGCTATTTTTGTATTTCTTTCCATTTCCAATCTCCTCTATATGATTGATAGTAATGGGTATATTCGATCTGTATATATAATCATATCGAATTGTGTTTTTACTTAAATTTGAGATTTTGGGTTTTAATAACTCGGTGATAACAATTTTGCCAATAGGGTTGATGAAAATCCTTTTAAGGCACTTACTTAGTTAGTAATAACTAAGGGGGATAATATGAATAACTTACTGGGGATGATCATAAATAAAGATCAAAAAAATATATTTTGTGGTTTTAATAAATAATAATACGTTGAGAATAGAAAAGATTTGTGGGGTAAAAACATGAAAATAAGCGCTAGAAACGGTATTAAAGGAAAAGTAGAGAAAGTTGAAGAAGGACCAATCACTGCCAATGTAAAAATAAAAATAGAGGCTCCAACTGAGATTACCGCAGTAATCACCAAAGAATCAGTGAAAGATTTAAACATTAAAGTTAGCGATGAAGTAGTGGCAATTATTAAAGCCACTGAAGTCATGATTGGCAAAGAATAACCAGTCGATTTAGGGGGATGATCAATGAATAATTATTTTTTCTTCTTTTTTTAATTATTATTACATCCGATAGAAATTTATGCGTCTTTTATATGCTTTCCTGGCACTTTTAGCTATAAAATCAGATATATTCCTAATTTTAGTCTCTGAAGATTCTTCATATGACTTCAAGAACCAGTCAACCATTTCCAGTCTAAGGGGTGTTAATGGGGGAGAGTTGGTGAGAAGAAAAAAACAGATTTCTCCTAGATCTTCACAGGGGTCTCCGTTTGTGGATTCTTCAAAATCTAAACCATAGATTTCTGAACCATTCCAGATGAAATTGCGTAAATTACAGTCTCCCTTCAAAACATTACCATTAACTCCTTTAATTTCATGTAAATCTGCCATCCACTCCCC